>Ga0208408_1000591_pt1 | contig 23214 bp, 34 predicted proteins | sample ETNtaG_4_FD_185776 | JGI IMG/M metagenome (GOLD analysis project Ga0208408, IMG submission 185776) | Marine microbial and viral communities from oxygen minimum zone, Eastern Pacific Ocean - ETNP201406SV67 (SPAdes) (version 2) | ecosystem: Environmental > Aquatic > Marine > Oceanic ... | reverse complement strand
TGTGCTGCTGTGATTTTCTGGATGCCTCCAATGGTAACTGTTTCAGCACCACCAACTGTTCTTAATCTGGTTGTTCCAACCATTTCAGTTTCTGCCAATCCGATTTCTGTCACTCTATTTCCTGCCGCAACTGTGTGCATTTCATTACCAAGTGTAACTGTACTTGATAGAGTTGCAGCAGGGTTCAGTGTAGACTTTGGCATTGTACCCAAGTACTGATAAGCACCACCTGTAGTTGCTGTTACACTTATATCACCAGGTGCCGTTGATTTATTCTCAGGCATTGGTGGAGTAGGTGCTTTAACAATGGTGGTAAATGTACCTGTTGATAGAACAGAAGGTAACTTAGTATACTGTCCTATAATATCAACTCTTTCCTGCCCACATACTAAGTTAAGGTATCCTGCAGCTGCTATGGTGATACCTCCCCTAGGGTCTGCATTGTTTATAATAGTATTACCATATACATTCATATAGTTTGTTCCTCCAGGAGGACTATCTTCTGCTGAGCCTACTTCTGATTTGCGAGTCACCACTCTTTCTTTGAGTTCTTTGGCGTCAATATAAACAGTCTTTTGTCCTTCTAATGAGACAGATTCTGTTGCTCTTGTTACTACATTGTTACCTGATAGCAGTACATCAGTACCTGCTTTAACTCTAGCAGTGGATCCTACCTCTACATCCAACACAGCACACTTGATACTGAGTCTTCCAGCCACTTCGATGTCTAAATCAGTATCAATCCTCTGAGTGGTAGAATCGGCTCCTTCTAGGGTGCTATTCTGGGAGGATAGGATGCTTGAATGTAACTGTAAGTCTTTGATGGATTTAATAAAGATTGATCCATCAGCTTTGAATTCTATATGAGAACCACTAGCATGTTTTAGTACAGTTCTTTGGTTGGATGGTGTTGAATATACTTCCCAGGTAGTACCACATGCCCATGTTTGGGTTTGTGAAAGACTTTGTTCTTGTTGGGTATCGTTGATTTTAATTCCAGACATTTTAATAAACTGAGAATGCGTTGGTTAATATATCACTAGCAGATATTCGTTTAATTGAATTAACCTGCTGTTTGGCTGGACAGAATATCATATCCACGGTATCAATCAGGTAAGGTAGATTAGAGATGTCTCCTCTAACTGTGACCTTCATTATAGGATATATTTTAGCACCAAATCCTCCGTTTGTTCCGCATGTATACCCATCATCTTTGATAGTGACTGTGGGAATTCTTCTAAATCCTGTACCACTATTTATTATATCTACATCTACGATCCTTCCCTCAGATACCACCAACTTACCTGTTGCATTCTGAGTAGCTACTGATGGATCTCTGTCTCTGTCTGTGATTTCAATGATAGGATCACAGTAATCAAATCCAGTGTTAGCAATGAAGAAGTCAACAATACTAATATCGTATCCTGGATCATCAGTTCTGATACCAGTTGGGTTCTCGTCAGGAATAGTAGAGATAGGAGGATTAGGAACATTAGGATCCCAACCTAAACATTCAGTTAAGACTGCTACCAATTCTCCTGATGTGGGATCAACTACAGGAACGGGAGTTAAACTGTATCCAGGAATATAGATTGAAGGGAATGCTTTCTCAGGACTGGTTGGATTATTATAGAAGTAATTTGATCCTGGTTCTATAACAACAGTAGTATTAGGGGTTCCTTCTCTGAAGTTCTTACCGCAGACTATATCTTCACTGGGAAGTGTAATAGCTATCACTGTACCATCAGAGCCTTCTGGTGGATTGGGTTCTGTATAGGCATCTTCACATACAATGGTGGTAACTTCATCACCATCAGTTCTTCCTGGGTATCCACCAAAGCCAATCTCAGGGTAGTTATTAACACCTGCTTTCTTTTCTGATGATCCATAACCACTACCGCCAGCTGGTGAGCCACCACCAATAGATGCTAAGTTGCCTAACAGTGTACTGAAGTTTCTATTAGGATTGCATCCCATGAGTTTAGTTCTAATGTCCTGAGACATAGTACCAGCAAAGTTCATCACTGCTGGGTGAGTTGCATACTGCTGTCTGAGGGGAAAGTCCATTACTGCCATAAGGGCACCAAGAATAGATGCTATAGCACCTAATACGTCTGCTCCGCCTCCTCCTCCATCTTCCATCATCTTCTCTGCTGCAGCTTCAGAGGATTTAATAGCTTGATCTGTGAGGATGTTTACATCATTAATGATTGTATCAGTAATACAGATAGCCTCATTGTCTAGGATGGGAGTTTGTGGTCTGCTACCAATATTTCCTCCTTGATTATTACCATCAGAGGACTCTGTTCCATCATTGATACCCTGCAGGAGTGCCATAATTAGGGAGCACAGAATATCAATGAAGCTAACACCAAAGATACCATGGAATAGGTCATCTTTCTGTGATAGTTTAGTGCCTACCTCTTCTGCTGGCCATCCATCTCTATTAGTAGCAGCAGCAATACCTATACTCATTGCTCCTCTATTGATATGCTCTTTGGCTGCCTTGCTTGATTGGACTGGTTGCTTGAGGAGATTGCAGATTTCTACTGCTAGTTGTGCTAGTATACCATTCAAATCTACAAAGTCACCTGTGAAGGTATTCCATACTGCATCACCATAGATGAATCTACTAGCAGCTGATGGAAATCTTTCTTTAAGTTTCTTTTGGATATCATCTCTAGCATGAGAAACACTACCACATAATCCATCAGCCACAGTTACTTCGTATATTTGACTGATTGGGTTACCCTTATCGCCAACCTTCATAGGTTCAACTAGCCTAGCTTGATCTGCTTTGGATCTATTAGTGGCTTCTCCTGTGCATGGATCAAAAGCAGAGTTCACTACAGCATCACCAGCTGGGTCTCCCTCAGCACCATAGTCCTTGCCTGTCTCTTTATAGTTTGTATCAGATTGATTAGGATGGTTTGGATTACCTAAAGAGTTCTTTCCAAATCCTTCTACATCTTCACTTTGTGTGCCGTCATTGATATCTATTTCTCTATTGTTTTCTTTAGATGCTTTAGCTGTAAAGTTAAATGTATTAAGAACAAATGGATCTTGTCCCTCCTCTCCATCTAGAAATATTCCTAGTACCCAACAACCAGGTAGTAGTCCATGAGTACCACCTATCCTTGCCTGACAAGCCATAGTGGTGGGCATTCCTACTCTTGCCCATGGCAAGTCCTCTGTGGAAAGAGAATCTTTTCCTTTCTTATTCTTGGGATGCCAACCTACGGCCCTTACTTTAACTCTATTGGAGTGCTTAGGATCATTAACATCCTCCACTACTCCTACAAAGAAGACAGTTTTATCTTTGCCGAAGTAGTCGGGACTTATGAGTGGTAATTGTTCTGTCATGGTTTAAACGGTATTACTTGTAGCTTTACTGGTGAAGAGTTGCCACCAGAGGAAGGAGTAGAGGACATCTTATTTGATGAGTCATCATCCTGTTGGATGGTTGATCTGATGGTGTTAATGGTTGTGTATCCATTACCATTTAGGGATAGGTGATGACCAACAGTTTTGATTACATATGTGCCTGAGTGTTTCTTATCATAGCCTCCAGTCTCTTCACTATCAGGTCCTAGTACCTTTCCTATCTTAGCTTCAAATCTATCACCAGCTCTCATTAAAAACTGAGGTGGTAAGGTAAAGTTTCCTACCTGATCTTCAAAGGTATTATATCTTACTGCTCCCTGTCCTAGATATTGTCTGGATTGATCTCCAGTATTAGGTTGTGCAGGAGAACACTCCCAGTTAAACCTTTCATTCACTAGCATTTTATTCATATATCTAGTGACTTTTCCTTGGGTAGCTTCTTTTTGTTTATATGTCATATTAGACTCATCTTCATATGTGTATTCTTTATAGAGTCCTTTATCCATATCAAATGATACCACTACATTGTTGAAGGCTCCTGATCTCATTCTACTTTGGAGATCACCAATCATAGGAAAGTCTAATGTAATGATCCCAGACATGGCTTTCTCCATAGGTAATCCTTTACTTTGTAACTGCACATAGTATTCTGGGTGTTCTTCTCCAACGGCTCCTTCTAATAGTTCATTGACTGTACTGAACCTCCATCCATCTAGTGTCTGCCAACATAGAAATCCAGTAGTACCTCTAGATGTTTCCTCTTTCTGTACTCCATTATCAGTAATAGAAGACTCCTGGGTTACACCGTGCTTTAATACATATGCTATCACATCACAAGCTCTTTTTGTATTACCAGTGAATGTCATAGGAAGTCCTTCTCCTTTCCAATTGTCCTCATCTATTTTTCCTTTTAGTTTATCAGTTATTATAGTCTTACATATCTCCTCTGGCTTTTTATTCTTTAGAGCAGTACGAATAAATGCTGATTCATTTTCTCTTACTTCATTTGATACATAATCAATTACATACTGCTTCTTCTGTTGTTTAATAGATTCATTTCTAAGTCCATTGAGTACTCCTTTGAAGTTAAACTCTTCTCCTCTTGCATTAGTAAAGGAGTATTCAAACTTCTCAATGAATTCAATTCCATATTTCTCAATGAAACCAGCACCTTCTGTATCATAAAGGGTAAGGGATCCACCAGTTCCAGTAGTAAATATATTTTCCCAGTATTCTAGGGACACAAACAAACCCATTAAAGGAATATCCTTTTCTCCATCATTGATACTTATAGAATTGATTTGATACTGAGTGGGATAGGTAAAATTATTATCCATTACATTTTTAATGATAAGTTGTAAGTGTTTGTGAGTCTAGCCAAGGCTATATTACTAGGCCCTGAGTTTAGGCTTGGTGGTGATACTGGAGCTGAGCTACCTGCTCCTCCTCCACCACCAGAGCCTCCGCCACCAACAGGAAGAGGAACTACTATAGGAGCACCTCCCATAGCCATACTCTTCATGAATTCATTATTGGCTTGAGAGAACCTTACATTATTTAATGACCCTCCACGCTGCATATGTACTATTCCTCCTCTTTGGAGTTCTACTGCATTAGCAGCATTCATAAATTTCTCATATGATCCATTAGTATATGCTCCCCAATCGTCGAAGCGCCCAGCAGCACCAGCACCACCCCTACCGTTATAGAGATGATATGCTGCTTTTGCGTTAGTTTCTGCGTTATAGAGATCACTATTACTACTCAGATTCCATAACCTTCTTCTGCGTGCTCCATCACGTAGCATATTTATTTGCCATAGACCAAATGAATCGTCATTCGTTAAACTTGGATGGGAATGTATACCTGGATCACCACCAGACTCAGCCATACCAATGGCAGCCATAATCCTAGCATCCTTTTCACCCATCCCTTGACTCATCTGTAATCTAATCATAGATTTAAGTCTTTCATCTTTAGTTCCGCCAAGGCTCTGAGGACCACCACCGCCTCCGGCTCCGCCTCCTCCGACGCCTCCTCCACCGCCGAAGTTAAAGTTAGGCATCTTAAATCCACCAACAATCTTGCCAAACATACCACTAAGGAATGGTCCTATGGTGTCTCCTAAAGCTCCCATAATGGGTTTTATGAATTCTCCCATTGGACCAAGTGCATCCAGAATATTGTCCATATGATTGGGGCCTAGATTGTTCTTATTCATACCTCCCCCAGTCATGAAAGATGAGCCACCACCGCCTCCTCCACCACCACCAACAGGGAATCCACCTTTCTTCATTGCTTTTCTTACATCAGCACTAAACTTCTCCTCTCCTTCTCTATCATTTGAGTAACCAAATCGTGTATGGTTAGGATAGAATGGGACGTCGAATGCTCTGTCTTGATAGTGTAGGGAACCCACAGCGTGCTGACCATCATTTCTACTACCAATATAGAATCCTTGGCCTTCCAGATATGCAATAGCAGCATCTCTATCTGCTGTGGAAGCAAATCCAAAGTGCTCATGGTAATTCTTACCTCCATGGTCAGCTCTATACTTGGCGTGACTTCTATCACCTGTGAGGTACTGAGTTACTCCACCACCTTGGAAGCGAGGGTACATAGAATTCATAGCAAGGTGTCCAGGTCCCCATGAACCAGGAGGATATACACCTTCTCCTGGTTCCACCATAGCAGGAATACCTCCCATAGCAAAGCCTCTCATTTTTTGCTCTGCGTTTCTATTCATTATTAAGGTTCCTGGTGGGAACATTCCACTTACCGTATCTCCTGAACCAGTACCAGGTACTGGTATGCCCCCAGTGGCGAAGCTATTTCCAGCTCTTTGTCTAAATTCTCCCATTGCTTTTTGCATTCTACCGCTAGCCATCTCCTCCTTATACTTTTCTAATTTCTGTGCATCTCTAGAAGTAAAGCTACCACCTGCCCGTCCAGCTTTTCTGTTTTCTAATACATCTATACCTTGTTGTAGATGGAATAATCTATTAAGGCGTTCAAATTCATTCTTCTTCTTTTTTCTATCTGGATCATCTTGCCAGTCTTCACCTTTACTCTTCTTCTTTTCCTTCTCCATTCTGTGGTATTGTTTTCTCATCTCCTGTTGTTCTTTACTTTGAGGTCCACCAAACCAACCACTAAACATTTGGCGGCCACCTTCTTCTAGAGCTTGCCCAGCCTTAGCTATCAGTGGCGTTAAGGCGCCAGGCAACCATTCAAAGAATTTCTCCCATCCTTTTACTGCTAGTCCTTTAATCTCTTCCCACCACTTCTCTCTTCTTTCTTTACTCAGTAATCCACCACTACCAAATAACCAATTGTTAAATTTATTCCAGTATTCTTTTCTCTTTTCTTTATTAAAGAAACCACTAGGACCGAAGACAGCATTCATCAATGCTTTTCTAAGCTTCCCATCATTCCAGAATGTATCCCATGCCGCTAATACAAGCGTACCTAATCCTAGTTTCCCAAAACTAAATAGACTTCCAAAGAATTTCATTATACCCTCTAGAAATCCTTTCTTAGCTTTGGTTCCCTCGCTCTTAGTCAGCCCCAACATATTTTGTAAACTGAAGTCGCTACTTGATCTCTTGGCTTTTTGTGCTCGTTGTTTTTTGATTTTATCTTCTTTACCCTGAGCTGCAAGTAATTTCTTGAGACTAGCATCGATAGAACTCAATTTCTTTTGAGTTTCCTTATCTGAACCTACTATTTTGGAAAGGGTAGACATGAGCCAGTTTTACTTTTATTTATCTGCTATTCCTAGCAGCCATGGCTTGTTTCTTCTTAAGTTCTTGGTTTTCTAAGAAGTTCGACAACAGAGAAGCCATCACATCTAATTCCCATGGAATAAGATCTTCTATTTCTGCTGTTCCCCACTGGTGATACTGTTTAAAGGCGAAGATGCGTTCATAATAATGGACAAGATTATTATGCATCATCGCCATTAGAAAAAATCAGCCAGTCCCTCTAGAGTAATCGTAAAGTCCATTCCTGTGTTAGGATTATGGCAGGTTATTTCGTGCCTCAGTCTAGGCATTGTCTCGAAGAAGCTTGATAGTTTTTTGAATTGTTCAGTAGTTAAGCCATCTAACCATTCTACAACTTCAGGTGGAGACATATCAGTGCTGTTAAATACTTCCTCATCCACTACAATTTGTACGATACATCTACCAATAGTTTCAGTGATGCTTTCCATATCATTGATGTCGATTCCATCCTGGAAGAATGATAAATCTGGATACCTCATCTTCACAAGGGTATTCTCATTGAGTTCTACTAGATTACTATGACCTTCTGTTCGTTTAATTCCAATCTTATCGATATTAATTTCATGTTCAGTTGAGAATGTATCATCATCTGGATCAGTAATTTCCACCTTAATCTTTTCACCAGCAGACTTAGCTCTTGTTTTAAGAAATAGGTATTCAATATCAAAGAGTGATAGTTCTTCTACATTAAAGCTAGCAGGAGATGTAACACAGTTCTTTAAAACATTCGAGATAGCATTAGTTACCTCATCACTATCACTAGATTCAGCAGCTAAGATAAGAATCTTTTCTTCTTTAACACTGAATGGATTATATTTAATCTTTTGTCCAGTGGACGGAATGGTGGTGCTATATTCTGGCCTAATATTACGAGGAAGAGCCATTACAAAGATAATATACTACAAGTATTTATGAGGGTATATTCTGGGTATTGGGACCTAGAATGGGGTTATAGTTTAAGCCACCAGGAGGACCCCCGTCATTGGATGTGTTGTCTGTGGTGACGCCAGGGGTGGAGGGGTTGGTTTCGAGCAGTCCTGGGTTGGCTGGGACTAGGTTCATGGTGCCTGGGTCTGTTGAGTAGGGGGTCTGACCGGGCACGAAGGGGTAGGGGATGTAAACCTTCTGTCCATTGGGGTAGGTATACCAACCAGGAGGGCTCATTCCCCCACCAGTATTAGAGAAACTGGGATTGGATTCGCTCATAATGCAAGCTCTTTTTCTGTGATTAATCTAAAGGTCCATCCTCTTTCTTTGCAGTACTTCCTTGCAGCTTTCCACTTTGCCATGTTCACTGCATAGGTTTGTACTTCATACATCCAGGACTTGGTTCTTCTTTTTGGTTCTTTGGATGGTCCATTGACTTGTTTGAGTGGTTTGATTTCCACCATCTCTCTTATGATTTTACCATCCTTCTTAAAGTCTACAATGAAATCAGGGAAGTACATCCTGTTTCTTTTTTGCACAGGATTATAGTAAGAGATACATTTCTCTTCACTCTGCCATGACACCACTGCATCACTAGCATCCAACCATCTCATAAAGGTTCTCTCCCAACTGGATCTATAAATGATCTCACTTGGATCTCCTTTATATTTCTCCGGATGTTTGGGTCTATATTTTCCCTTGAGAGTCTTAGACATACCCTCTAAATACTATATAATCATATTTAGATAGGAATGTCATACACTGCCGCGCAAGGATTATTGGCTAAGGGAGTTTCTCGTCCTACTTTATATTCAGTTAGGGTTCCTATGGTGAGCCCTAAGGTAAATGAATATTTAAGTTTCTTTTGTAAGGCTACTACTATCCCCGAAGCTAGAATAGATACAGCTGTGGCAGCTGGTCAGGAAGCCATGGGTGTGGTTAGACAGCAACCTACTTTGGTTACTTATGGTAAGCCTCTTACCTTTAGTATTCTAGAGAACAGTGAGTTCAGTACTTATAAAGCATTACGGCAGTGGTTTGATATGGTAGCGCTTAATTCTAATCCATCCAGGGGATCTTCTTTTGTGTTTGGTAGATCCCAGAGGATGTTATATTATGACGATTATATATCTGATATGGAGTTGGTTAAGTTAGAGCAGGAAGATTATGGTGGAGGGTATAAGGAGGTACTGAAGGTAACTTTCATGAATGCTTATCCTATTTCTATGGGGGCAATTCCTTTAGCATCTGATTCTTTTGATGCACAAACTACCTTTGATGTTTCATTTACATATGAGACATATAATGTATCAGCTCCTGGTTTGGATATGTTGAACATTAATAGTCTTATTCCTGGTCTACCTGGATTGATTAATCCTATATGGAATGCTGCTGAAGGTGTGGCTGGCCTCTTCAGATGACAGAGAGTAGAATAACTCCTATTATTAAAGAGTTTAAGCGCAATCCTAATTATAATATTAGGCTTCTACTTTCCTACCTTACTCCTAGTGAGATAGTTCCAGACCCAAATAAACATTATGTTTTTATATACAAAGCCAAGACTCCAAGAATTACCTATGATGCCCATCCTTTTATTCTAAGTGGTAATATTTTTCAATGGGGGTTTACCGGATATAACTATCATTGGAATGAAGTGAGACAATATACCTGGCCAGAGGTGATAAGTAATATATATGAGGTATATGATAATGAAGTAGATGAAGTTCAACAAATCCCTTTAGCTGCATTTAAATCAACATGACGGAAAGTATTACCATAAAGGTTACTGGGACCCCAACAGGGTCTTTGAAATATCCAGCGCAACTGAAGGAAGGTCAGACCGATTATGTTGTCTTTCAGCATATGGAATATAGAACTAATAAATCATATGATTCGCAAGAGCAACATATACTAGAGAACGCATCACCACCACCCACTGGTAATGTTATTACTCTATACATGCCTAACTCTACTCCTCAGATAGGTAATGCACAAGATTGGAATGCTCAGGGATTTGGTGGAGAATACGGAGAGAGGGCTGTTGATATAGGTATGGCAATAGCAGGAGGACTATCTAATGCTAAGTTACCTGGCCTTGGGGATGGTCCTGGGCTTGCAGAGGCAGGTCAGGCTGTTGCTAGGCAGATTAGGGAGATATGGGATGGTGGTGAGATTGGAGCTATTAGGCAGATGGGGCTGGATGCTGTAGGAAGAGCCACCGCAGGAAGTGCTAATAATCTTTTGGCTATGCAGAGAGGAGAGATTTATAATCCTAACGTTGAATTATTATATCAAACACCTAAGCTAAGGAACTTTAATTTTAACTTTAACTTTCTTCCTAAGAGTGCAGCAGAATCTCAAATTGTGAATAAGATTATCAAAGAATTTAAAGTATGGAGCGCTCCCGAAGCAGCTGGATCTATGTATAAGGTACCTCATATTTGGGAGGTATTTTATATGAGTGGTGGTACTACTAATAAGAACATGAATAGATTTAAGAAGGCTGCTTTGACGGGAGTTACAGTTAAGGCTAATTCAAATCAGGATATGCATATGTCATTCCCTGATGGTATGCCTGTCTCCACTGCCTTGAGTTTGTCCTTTATGGAAGTTGACTTCATCACTAGAGAGGATCAGGAAAACTCAGACACTCATCAAGGATACTAATGGCTACTCCAAAGTACTTCAGGAACTTTCCTAATATTCAATATGCTATTTCTGTTAATTCAGCAGGGATTCCGAACTATATTACTATCAAGGATTACTTTAATCTTTTAAAGGTAAGAGATGATATTTTCAAGCAGGAAACTTTATATACAGATTACTATGTGAAGAATGGAGAACGTCCAGATCAAATCTCCTATAATACCTATGGTGATGAGCAATACTATTGGATTGTATTACAGATTAATGAGATTGTAGATTACTATAATGATTGGCCACTATCACAACTTGAATTGAATCAGTTTATCCTCAACAAATATGGTAGTGATGCAGCCGCTGCAGAGATTCATCATTATGAGACAGTGGAAGTTACTGACACTGTTTACACTACTGCTCAAGATGTAGACACTCGTAAACGTAGTGAAAAGAATATACTATTACATGCAGGCTTAGAAGTGCCTGAAGACTTTGTGTTTTATTATAAACCTATACTAGGTTCGTCTGTTGTTTTAAGTTCTTTACCTGTTAGTGTTACTAATAGGGAGTATGAGGATAGATTAAATGAGAGGAAGAGTCAGATTCAATTGCTTCAACCCAAGTATGTCTATGATTATGTGAGGGAAGTTCAAAAGTATGGAAAGAACTTAAGTCCACAAAGAAGCTTCGTGGACCTAAGTTCTGTAGTAAGGGCTTAGTTATCAGCTAATTTCTTAAAGTAGTTGAGAACATCATCCCCATCAGTGTCTTCTTCTCCTGCGTCTTCTAGGTTCACCCCCTCAGTAACCTCTGTCTTTTGAGGCTTGAGGTTCATAGAGATTGATGGATCAGCTTGCTGTCTCATCGTTCTAGATTCATCAGAAGTGATGGTTTCTACTTTCATACCACCTTTCAGATTCAACACAAGGTTGAGTCTTTCCTGGAGCTGCTCGAAGGTTTTGAATGCCTCGGGAGAAGCAATAGGGAGGAGTTTGTGTTGACGATTCCAGATGGATTCCAACTGGGAATCATCATGATCCTCTAGGGTTGCTGCTTCCTTAAACTCAGAGGAGTCATAGTTAGGATAGCCAGCTACCTTCTTAGCACGCAGCTTGAAGTCTGCACCAGCCCAGAAGTCGAAGGGATTGATACCCTCACGTCCTTCCAGTTCATCTCCATTCACAGCATCCATGATCTTATCATGGATCTTCTTACCATAACGGAAGAGGAATACTTTACCCTCATTCTCAGGGTTGCCTGGATCTTTTACAACATAGATGTTGGAGTAGTAGGAGAGCTTACGCTTCTGCTTACGTACTTGATCCTTCAGGCTTTCATCACCTGAGTTCCACAGTTCCCTGTTGTAGTTACCAAGGGGATCAGGTTGCCCAATAGTGGTACGTGAGTTTTCAATATACCAACCACCAGGACCTTGGAAGGCATGGGAATAGAGCTTAACAAAAGGCATATCCTCACCATCAGATGCTGGGAGGAATCGGATAATAGCAAAGCCATTACCTGCCTTATCTGTTGTCAGTTTCCAGAACCTTTCATCCACTGTACCTACCTTAGTAGTCTTCTCAAGCTCCTTCTGAAGCTTATTGAAGATGGATGATTTGTCCTGTTTGAGTTGTGAAAATGACATTGGATTCGTCGGATTCGATGTGTACAATTAGCAAGAGTTTTGGGACTTCGGCTATGGTCCGGGGCTGAACTTAGATTGTAGCACCTTTTTGTACTGCTGTGTAGGGATTGACAGGAAGGGCTTATACTTTTTAATCTTAAATGATATCCCCTCCCATAATGGATCCTTGAGATTATTATCCCACTCCTTCATGAAGCCTAGAACCATGTCACAGATGAGAAGCGATTCGAGGGTGATTTTCTTTTGTAGATAGAGTTTGAGGGCAGGCGGGTGTCCACTATTTTGACCGTGTGTAGTGCCAAATAATGTGTTAAACCCATAGCTGTTCCTCTCCATATAGTCAACCACTGTGTCACAGTCCTGGCCAAACGTGTAGGAGAGACTGTCCATCTGTTTTTGTTGTGCCAGATACCTAGCTTTACCATCTCTTTTAATATCGCCGATCCAGACTTTCTTTGGATCCTCTGCTTGTATGAAGGAAGCAAGCATATATCTCTGTACCTCCTCCTTCTTAAGCGAGCGAGCGAGGGTCTCGAAGAAATAGTAGTCGTTGCGCTGCTGGTATGTCGTCTCCTTCGCTTTAACCTTTCCGTCGTATTGGAAGAAGTCGAAGGTTGGGTTGGAGAAGTGTTGTTTGAATGCAAGGTACATTCTGTATACATCAAAGCCATGGATCATTGATTAAATGAGAAACGAGTGATGGTGTATCTTCCTTCTCCTTCTATTGGAGGAACCTCATGTTTAATAGGACCTAAGAAAACAACACCTGTATTACTCTTACATTCTAGCACTTCTGAGTAGTCTGTAAAGATCAGGTCACCACCTGTAAAGGGTTTAGGTTCGTCATACATCCATATAAGAGTGGTGAAGAATGATCTATCAAAGTGGCTGTTATAATACTGACCACTTTTATATCTACTAACCAGGTAGCTATGCTTATTACATACAGATAAGCTACTTGCAAACCATAAGGAGGGTATCTGTTCTATCAACTCATCAAATAAATGATTACCACATAGTCTATACAGGGATGATCTCCAGTTAAGGTTAGCTAAACCGGTAGCCTCATTGTTCTTTAATGGTATTCCTTCTTTAGTAGCAGTGCCTGTAAGTTGAGGGGGAAGTAGAACCTTATCCATTCTATGCAACTCTTTCATTACCTGAGGGACTTCTTCTGGATCAAAGACGTCTTCCAATAATACATGTGGGTGAGGAGTTGATACCCAAGTGGCTTTCATACTGGCAACTTAGCTCTGGAAGTTTTCTTAAGATAGTTAAGTTCAGTAGCAATATACTTCACCTTTTCCTTAAGGGGTTTAGAGATGAGCTTTCCTACTGACTCTAGTTCAATGCCATTCTTCTCACAATACTCTACAATAGCATCAATGTAGTTCATATTAGTAGCAAGCACTAACTGTTCTATATCCTCAGCAAATTTATCTTTACTGACGAATTTATCATTGATTGCCTTGGTGATTTCATTGGGATCAGGCATCTCGATACTGAATAAATTGACTAACATAATGACGAAGGGTTTTTAAGTAATTCATAACATTACGGCGTTCTACTATTTGGACATCGCCGTTATGTCCAACTAAAAATACAACTAGTTTCTTGGGAACTACACCAGTTCTTTCAGAGAACATTGCCCAGTAGGCAGAGAGTTGAACAAAGTAATCTTCCAACCACTCTTCAGGTTTCTCTTTCTTGGAGGTCTTGAAGTCAACGATAGCAAGTTCACCATCCACTTCACAGATAAGGTCCACTGCACCTGCTAAGCATAACTTAGAGGAGTACATGTGTGTCTCTTGTTGATAGATATTATTGAGTCTCTTGTCCATGTGAGGCTTAGCCGCCTTGAACATCTGCTGTACAACAGGGACTTGATACTCATCTAATTCTGTGTAGTCTAGGTTGTTGATATAGTATTCTGCTACCAAATGGAACTTTGTTCCAATATTAGTAGCATACTTTGATACTCTATCTGCTTCTTCATTGCCTACTTTCTTTCTCCACTTTGCAAACTTCTCTTTGTTAATAAAAGAAATGACTGAGGTGATAGATGGATATGATAGTGCTCCATCTATTTTATAATATCGGATGTTGTCTTCATAGAGACGTTGCATCTCTCCAAATTGCCACCTATGCTCATCACAATGTGTAAACATTACTGCCCAATTCCACTAGCGTTTTTGGCTAGGAGATAGTTTCTAACCAAACCTGAGCGACAGATATCATCTATGCTCATTTCAATAAGTTCAAAGTCCTCAGGCATTAGCTCAAGAATTCTCATGAAATCATGGATTCCATTCTTCTCATTGGTCTTGGTAAGATCAGTCTGCATAGCGTCTCCACAGAAGACGATACGAGAATTCTCTCCTACTCTAGTGATTATACTATCTAACTCATGAAAATTCAAGTTCTGCATCTCATCGATGATGACCACACTGTTGTCCAGGGTCACACCACGTAGGAATGAAGTGCTCCAGAACTTGATGGTGTCCTGTCCTTTCAATGCACCATACAGCATCTCAAAATCATTCTCATTGCCCAACTCAAACATGTATTTCACCATGTTCTTGTAGGGGATTTGATAGAGAGAAGATTTATCTTCATGATCTCCTGGAAGGAAACCAATCTCTCTGGTGGATACTAATGATCTTACCAGGTATACTGATTGATAGTTGGGAGTAGCCTTCAGGCAGTCATACAGAGCCTTGTAGAGGGCACAGAATGTCTTTCCTGTCCCAGCACACCCATAGACGAACAGGTGCTTGCCTGCATCCCAGGCATCAAACATCTTCTTTTGATTATCAGTGAGAGGATTAACATCCACCATTAAATCAGTGGTGATTGGAAGCCTCCTTTTAGTTTGCTTCCCTCTTGTTTTAGTAGCCATTAGTACAAGTCCCTCGCTCTACTGCCATTGATACTAGCTACTCCATCGAGTACCTTGCGCCAGCCAGGATGTTGATTAACGAGCTTATGTTTCCACTCACCCTCATCTACTGGGCAGGCATGGCCTTTACTCCAATCCCTTTTCCATTCTGGATTGTCCTCATACCATTTCATAATCTGGGTTACAGACATCTCGACGATCTTTTCTTCGCCTGTTTCTGTGTGCTTTACTGGATACGTTGCCATAATTTATTTAGAATTGTAAAACTTGTTGTTCGTATCTCTCCACTGTTGGATGATACTTAAGGTACTCTCTGAATGTCATCTTCATTTCCCTTTCACTCATTCCACAATGCTTGGCAGCAGTGGGTAGGTTCATAGTAGCATGGAAGAGTGCTTTGTTTGCTTCTGCTACGTTATAGGGGGTAGTTTTAGTCACCTTGTCCTAACTCCTTACAAGCAGCTGCTACATCAGGGAACACTTCTTCAAATACTTTCCTACATTGGAGAGCAACTACTCTATGTTCCCGTTGTGTGGCTTCCTGAGAGCGAAGGTTGATGTAATGAATCCAGTTTCTACAACTGCCAGTCATATAAATCCTGGTTGATGTAGCAAGTGGTAGGACAAATCTAGCACACTCCTTGGCAACACTATTGTCTACTAACATATTGTAGAGGTGTAATCCCTCTTCAAAGTGAGCCTTTATTTTCTTTTGGTAGTCTTCGACCATGCCCGGAGGTAGATCGGAGTGAGAGCTTTGTCTGTTCTTAGTGTCTTGACGCCTAAGATCAGGAAGATTGATAGCAATATCAAGTAGGTTGGGGTCGGCATAGCGTTGTGAGAACTCTTGGAAAGTAAATGAGCGGTGTCTTAATATCTGAGCAGCAATGCCTCTGGTGGTGTTAATTTCCACAGTCATGCTGGCTGTCTCAAAGATAGACCAGTGCTCGTGTTTGATACAATATTTGAGGAGACCTGCAGCAGTGTGGAAGGCTTCCTGATTGTGTGGGTTAGAAACCCTTGCTGTGTAGGTGATAATATCTTGGGGTGACTTACCCGATAGTTCTCCTGCACCCATGGTGTGGGAGATCAACTTCACTTCACTCATAACCAAATCCTTTTTTCTGTTTGTTTCGGAGTTTGCGGGCTGCACGTTGAACCTTCATGATGATCAACTGCTTTTGTAGATAGAGAATCTCCTCTTTAGTATAGAGGGCTCTCTTCTTATCATCTTCAAGAAGTTTCTTTATTAGTTTGTAAGTTCGTTTCTTCTCTCCCATTTAGTCTGGGTCTCCATCATCGTCGTTATTCTCATAGTATTCTAGCACATCCTCATAGGTTGTGCCCATAGTATACTTGGAAGCATCAGCATAAATCTCTGCTTCCAATTCACCCAATACCCTTTTGAGATCTTTGTAGATCTTCTTTAAAGATTCACGTTTCATAGTCCAAGTTCAGGAAATGCATCAATCACATTTTGCTTTGTGATTTTATATTTGGTGGTAAGTTTCTTATCTTTAATAAGATCTAACACCTGAGATTCTTCAGGATGGAGAGCCTCTAGGAGTTGAATCCAGAGTTGTTCTTTCCTTAGCTGAGGAATAGTGGGAGCCTGTTGATTAGAACAACCATACCAGGTAATTCCATTTACTGTCTTCTTAATAAACTTAGGGAGCATTCTGTGCTCTGTCATAAGAAGCTGATGCTCTACTCCTTTAGGTCTATCTAAAGCTTTGAAGGGAGTCTTACCTTCTGGGAACATAAACTCAATGGTGTCTGAGAAGTTACAGAGTAGGACTGTAGTGAGAGCTTTGGTCTTATATTCCTGAAGAATCTTTACCTTTGTTGCCTTAGTCTTGGCATTAGATACTCTTTGGAGTACCTCAGAGATTAAAGTTTTAGTTACAGGAAGCTTAGGGGTAGCTGGTCTAGCCATAATTTAATTAAGAGAATTCATCTAGGATATCTTGCAGATTATAATCAATAAAGTAATTGAAGTTGATAGAAGTTTGAGGCTTACACTTATGGTAGTAAAGTAAGATCCTATCTATAATCGGTTGTGGTATTTGGGTGAAGTCAATCAGTTGAGAGTTTCTTTTCCAGTTGCGAAGACGAATATAATTTGTGAAATCCTCAGGGTCCATGCTCGCCAGAGAAGCAATCTTCTCTTTACTCATCTTCTTTTGAGGCTTCCCTTCTACAATAGCATTATCGCAGGTAAGGATGTTAGGAATACCATCAGAGCGATCACCACGGATGATGTGCTCCTGTAGATATTGAACTGGATTCTCATGCTCAATCCATCTGTTTCTGATAGGATCATACTGCTTCACTTGTGGATACTTATGAAGCTGAATGAAATCCTTATCAGCTGATAGGATAAGCATAGGTTCTGGCTTAGTCTTCCTGATGTTGTGCCTCACAATGGAAGCAATAACATCATCAGCTTCAGCTCCTTGAACCTGAATGACTTGATAAGGAAAGTTTTCCCTTATTTCATCCCTAATCTTATTTAGTACGGAAAATACCATATCCCAATCATACTTGGAATTTTCCCTCTCCTGCTTGCGATTCTTTTTGTACTGGGGGAATACTTCTCTCCTCCAATAGTTCTTATCATCATAACAGAGTATTACTTTTCCATATTCATCTCTAAACTTGCGTTGAATACGACCAATGACTCTAACCACAGACTTGCGGATAGAGTCAATGTTGATTTCATTCTCAATCTTATGACGCACCATAAGATGAGAGATTGCGATTTGATTCGCATCTACTAGGACAGCCATGGGCTTTACCCTCATTACTGCTCTTATTATAGCATCCTTTGGGTACCCCGTCAATCCTCCTCTTCATAGTGGATGTCTTCTTCTGGGTTGAAGTTCTCTGGATCGAAGCCAGGTTCAAATGTGATAGCCATGTAGTCTCCTCTATCTATATTTCCTTCTTTATCAAACAGCTCAGGGTGAGGGTTCTTTTTAAAGAGATCCTCAAAGTCATGCTTTTCGAAATTCATATAGGCTATGAATCTCTCAGCTCCTAACCATCCACTTATAAATCCTATTGAAAGGAAAGCAAATGAAAAGAGCATAGTTATAACACTTTGATCCATGATGGCTCCTAGTTAATATCTTTAACTTTAAGTTGAAAGAGAAATTCTTTACCTAAAAGTTTGAATTGGATTGTGTGCTCATAGATTAAAGGGTCCTCCTTTAAGTATTCTTGTGTGGAAGGTGAAGCTATCATCACCTTCATGCCTCTATTCATCATACAAATTTGTTCTGGATTAAGTACCTAACTGTATCTTTCATCCCTCCGATGTGAGTAGATTCACAATGAACCTGGGGGAATGTTTTATTGCTGCCAAACTTTTGAATAAATTGTTTCTTATCAAAGTCAGAACCTAAGATAAACTTCTCATAATTAATTCCTTTCTCATCCATAAACTGTGTGAGTTTCTCACAAAACCCGCAGTTATTTTTAGAGTAGACGTAAAAGGTTTTATCGGAAGGCATAAAAATAGATGTGCTGGGGTGGCACATCTAATTATAACATATTCAGTTGTGTATTTTAATCAACCACCAGCATTAGATCTGCTTAGGTAGATTAGGGATGACAGCCACATGAGGGTAAAGATAGCAGCAATGTATTCCATCAGAAGATACCAGGAATAATCTGTCCTGTGAAAGCATAAGCAGCAATTGCTGCCCAGAAGCCTAGCATAGCCCAGCGTCCGTTTGCTTTCTCTGCCCTATCAGCGTGTGTTTCCAGAGCGTATGCAGCGGCTTGTGACTCACCAACATACATCTCGGGTTCCTTGGCCCACATGTTGTTACGGCCTGCCTCGTCTGTAGTAATCATGGTTGTTATGTAATGCAACTTTATTTATTATAACATAAGTTTACATTTATATAAAGTTGTGTTAAGACTATAACATAAGCACTAGCAGCAGAGGAAACGCTAATGTGAAGTAACCAAATAGGCCTCCAAACAATCCAATAAGGATGTCTGGAGGCTCTGTACTATGGGGGTCAGTCATCGTGGGTTAAAGAATCCTACTGAATCTACTGCCTCTTTAAAGAACCTTTCTTCAGGCCAATCCTTGAGGCATTTTCTTGCGTTGTCCCTGATCTTTTTAGGAATGGCAGGGTATCTTTTTGGATCAATAAGGTGTGAAAGAAACTTGTATGTCTCTTTCAGTCCATGATAATGGTGTTCATTCATCAGTCATCAAATACTTTACATTGAGGTGCTGAGGGATGTCCATCACAGAACTTGTCTAGAAGCTTGTCGTGATGTCTGTCATGCCAGTCATCAATCTCTCTTCCATTGGGGTCCACATCCTCTCCCTGGTGTTCGTCCAGGGCATGGAAGTCCACAGAGTACTCTTCGTACTTATCTGTCTTAATGTCTTCTTCTTTCTTGGGCATATCAGCCATTGGATTTACATCAAAGGGTGTTTGTTTTAGTTTCATGTTTATACACTTGTTCTTTGGTGAACTCAGCGGGAACTATTCTCCCAAACATATCTAGGTGACCAAGGATTTTGTTACCTTGAATGGTCATTACCTCACATGTATGTCCACTAAATGGACCTGAGATAACCTCAAGCATGTCACCTTCCTGAAAGTCAGAACCAATATTTTGTTTGACTTCTAAGTGTGCATCATCACACATCTCAAAGAGTTTCTTGATCTCTCTAGGTCGGAATGGGATAGGAACATCTTTATCACAGTTGACAAAGAATTTAATGCCAGGAGTTTGAAGAATAAGATTGAAGGTGTCTCCTGGAAATATTTTCTGGGTGGTACCATCTTCATTCTCTATGATTTGTTTCTTTACCTTCACTAAAAGATAACCTGACATCAGGAGTTTGTTCTTTACCTTTCTTTTACCACTCTTCTCAATAACAATCTCTTTTCTTTGAAGATATTCAACATCTTCAATGTAAGTGTCATGGAATAGGGCTTTTCTGGCTAACAATGATGCCTTGGTAGCTCTTTCTTTATTGATACCAATAGAAAGAGCATACCAGTTGTTATAATCCATCAAATAATGTCCTCATAAAGACAATCCAATACTGTATCATAGTCTACATTGGAATCTCCTGTAAAGATTACTCCTAACTCTTTATAATACTTGTAGATTTTCTTATAAAGTTTCTGATTGGATCGTAGATCTTGTTGTCCATCCACAGCTTCTCTGATTGTAGGAAGGTGTGAGTTGAACTTAAGTTGTAGGTGTGTAGTCATCTCCCCTGTTTTGATTTGTTCGTGATAATGATCCTGTTGTTCTCATAATCAGCAGAGAACTCTATGATGTCATCGTGAGGCCAACACAGCTCTTCATAGAGTGCATTGAGTGTCCTCATATCTTGCCATAAGTCAGTAGGTTTGTCCATCTTAATATGAAGTGGAATAAAGGGAGCCAAGAGGGCTCCCAGAAGCTCAGAGTGAGTAGCTCAAACGGCTACAGCAGTCCTGCTGAAAGATACGATGTTGTTTGCACTTATCGTGTGTCCCGTCAACAGATACGCCATAAGACCCCGTCGAAACCAGTGCATCCCCTTGAATGGAGATGTGGGGAATCGAACCCCAGTCCGGAGCAGTAGAGGGGATATCCTCTTGGACATACCTATTGTAGCATACTTCAGCGAGATTTTATAGCCTCTGCTACAGCTTCCAACATTTTGTCGTCCATGTCTGTCTTAGTGAGCTTAACTGCTTTGCCTAGAATGACTAGACAAATATCAATAAGGGTTTCGCCTAGCTCTTCATTGTCAGGAATGCTATCAACTGCATCTGTAATGACTTTAGAGGCTAAGGGGAGGAGAAATGAAAGCATGTTAAAATAATAATGCTGCCTGTATTTATTCTCCTATGGTGCCAACATTGAGGTTTACAGCTACAGATATTCGATTTTCTTCACTATAATTCTCTGTTACCCAGTGCCATAGGTGTCCGGGCATAATGTATAACCTATTAGGTTCTGCTTTTACTTTCATTGAGTGTCCATGCTCTATACTCTTAAACAACCTACTATAAGAGGAGCCATCATTCCTTCTAAGATATAAATCTCCAGAGTTTTCTGGCACTTTAATATAATATACTCCTATGAGGTCTGTCTTTCCATGAATGTGGATATCATTATAACCTGTAGGTGGATTGATGTTTACCCACCAATCATAGTGAGTCACTGCAACATTATAGTTACGCTCAGCTAATGATAGGTTAGTGAAGTCTACTATAGATTTCTCTAACCTTTTAAACTCATGGTAGATAGAAGGTACAGATTTACTCTCATCATTAAAGACAGGAGAATGATATCCATGGGCATTAGTTCTACTTATTCCTTTTATATTCTCCTTCATAGCCAAGGCTTCAGCTTCCAATGCTGGTAAGGATAGGTTTAGGTTAGCTGAAATAATAAAGTCCCAGAAGATTCTATCTTCCTTCACATCTTTCCACATAGTTTAGAATCCGTGTTTGTTATACTCACTAAGAGCTTCTTTAATAATATCTTTTAGTTCCTCCCTCTCCACGTCAGTGAACACACGACGCTTGGGGAAGACAGGAGGACCCCAACTATCCAGAGGAGGGTTAGGGAAGGTTACAGGAGAGCCTGTGCTCTCCTTAGGTGCCATGCCTTGGGTATCCATCAGTCCTCTTCACCATTCTTGACTGATGTCATAGCAGCTGCTGAGGCACAAGAAACGCCAAGGATAAGGAAGACAAGGATAAGGGGTTCCATAATAGTGAAGGAAATATTATACTAATTATAGCACTTATGGTACTCTAAGTGTTTCTTGTGTAACCAAAGCAAGACATTCATCATTCTGTTACCTCACAGACGTTTTTCCAAGGCTTTAGAACAGGTGCTGGTTTGATAATTTCATCCCAGGCAGCCCTGAACTTCTCATCCCAGTCGTCACAGAACACAGGGATAAAAGCAGTGAGTGCTGCTGTAATATCTATAACAGATTCTCTGTCATCCCTGTCAACTGCTGCTTGTAGTTTCTCTACAAGGAACCCAAGGGTGTTGACTTGTCCGAAAGCCTCTTCCATATCATTCATCACCTGCCAGTGGTCCACTGGGTTGAATGGTTCTAGAGGTTGTTTAGTCTTTAGGGATTGCAATCCTGGTTGTTCGTTCTCCCAGTCCAGGTCTAGGTCGTAGTCTATGTTGTCTGAACCTAGACATGGTGCATACATAGCTTCCATTTCAGACAGTGCAGCATAATCCTCTTCAGTTAAATTATAATTACTATCTACACCTAGATTTGTGTCGGTCATAAGGTTAATATCTACTCCATCTCTAGGCATTGGTGCTCCACTGGGAGCATACATGTTACTTTCTGACATAAAAAAGAGAAGGTGTTTACCCTCTCATTATAACACAGGTTGTGTTGTCTGTTTAGTCAGCGACTAAGTTTGCAGTGTATGTCATATTTAATAGTTCCAGGTGTAAGTTCTAGGATGAACACCGTCGTCAGAGGCATCATAGCCTCCTAAAAATGTGACACCTAGGTTTTCAGAAAGTTCTCGTAGCTGATCGTTGTAACCAGCAAAGCGGGTACCTGTTTTAGGTGTACCGAGTAATCGGATAGATCTAGCTCCACGACCTTGAAGTAATTCAAGTTGCTTGCGAACAGTGTCTATGTCTAGACCACTGTTCAACACTCCTGAAGAGAGAACAATGTCTTTACCCTTAAAGGTTCCTTCAGGCCGTGAAGAGAGAACTTCAAATACTCGCCCTGCTCCACGGCCCCAGCGTGCATCAGAGTTTCTATTACCTTCAGCACCGCCATGGCCATAGCCAGTAGCAACACTGTCTCCATAATAGAGAGCAGTACTTGGGTCAAATTCTGAAGTCATAGTTTCTGCCTTCAGTACAGGCAGAGTCAGGGGCAGAGTCAGAAGTAGGATCTTGAGTTG
>Ga0208408_1000590_pt1 | contig 23235 bp, 23 predicted proteins | sample ETNtaG_4_FD_185776 | JGI IMG/M metagenome (GOLD analysis project Ga0208408, IMG submission 185776) | Marine microbial and viral communities from oxygen minimum zone, Eastern Pacific Ocean - ETNP201406SV67 (SPAdes) (version 2) | ecosystem: Environmental > Aquatic > Marine > Oceanic ... | reverse complement strand
TGGGTTATACTATTCTCAGTATTAAAATATTGTATCATTCTAAGAAAGGCCCCTCTTTCCCAGAAGATTAGATGGCGACCAACAAATTCACCATTAGAATCAAAATAAGACGATTCTACCACCTCAGCTATCATGGAATCATCTTTATGCATGCTATAGTTAAAATGATAATAAAAATAGGTGAAGCCTAGTTTATCTGTAAAGGACACTTCAAAAGGACGCCCATCTTTCCTGCTTTTGACATCAGCTATCCAGCCGGGACGAATATAACTTAATTGGTCCGCATAAAGATATTTATCCAGGCGCTGTACACTCCCAGCTGTATGAAATTCTACTTTATATTCGGAACGTGCACCAGACTTTGACCAGAGTAAATGATAGGTTTCCTGCTCTTCCCTGTCTGCCCCAAATCGTGTAACCGTCTTGATCCGGGCGTCTTTATTATATTTGACCTGGTAGTAGTCTTGCCCATAAAAAGTCTGAGGGTCACCCTTCAAGTCTAAAATACGGCGGTATGGATTCCAATATTTGTAATGATCAATCGCCCCGACTTTAATGTCCCATTGTTTTATTTTTGGTTTTTCAGTAGCCACCAAAAATGATAGAAATAAAAAATATACAAAAAGCCAGTTTATATTTGATCGATAGATTAGGCCAGCCCCCAACTCATGAGAAGGATCATTAGGGCAAAAATAGAAAACCCCGCCAAAGATCCTAATTGGAAACGCATATTGTAATCAATCACATCATCATCCAGTGTTTGATAATTCAGCGCAATTGTTTCATGCTTCCCCTCATCCACAAATACATCTAAACGACCCATGACAAGAATATCATTCATCATTTTTTCTTTTGAAGTTCGTGCATTGGGATCTCTGGAATAATCTTCCGGGAAATAGCCCACTTTATGCCAACCGGGCAATACATCTACCGGGTGTTCTAAAGGCGAATGCCCAACCAGTTGATTATCTACATAAATGGGAAGGTCATCTGTATCACAGAGAATCTCCAATGTTGTCCGTTCCCGGGCATCTTTCCATGAAGCTGGATGGGATATCTTCTGGGCATCTTTCAGGTTTGGAAAAACAAAAGATGGGTTAACATCCTTGGAGCGTACAAAATCTGCATAGGTTAATACAACAAGCACCTTTTGACCATTATCATGTAAAACCACATCGGAAGATCCAATCTTCCGGGCGCTATGGAAAGAGAGTTGAAGTGAATTATTTGACCAATCCTGTTGAATATCTTGAATCGGGTAAGAAGTTAAATTTTTTATGAAACCCGAATCCGGTTGAATGATATGGTAAAAATTCAGGATGAACCAATTTTCCTGCTCAATCCATCCGGCGATATCAGTACGCTGAATGGGTTTAGAAAGAAAAAAGTTCAATTTAATGCTGGTCTCCCCAGATTCTGAGTTAGCAATATCGATGGTGGGCATTTCCTGGCTCATTAGGGACCCTAAGATCAGGAGCCATAAAATAAATCCCCGCATGGCGAATTTTGGGGAAGTAGTTTTCATTTTATTCAGAAGATTCCGGATCAGAAACAGCGAGGTTGATTCTTATTTTTTGCGTTCTTCCATTGGGGACATATATATCCTGAAAATCAGGGACTTTCATGGTAAACTGGGATGGTAGTGCATTCGGATCAATTACTCGTACTCGGTGCCAACCTGGATTGACAGGTAATTTTTTGGGGACAGGTGTTTGCCCAATCAAACTTCCATCTATAAAAACATTCGCACCATCCAAATTGCATGTAAGCGTGAGATATGTTTTCCGTTTAGTTAGATCCGGTGGGAGCGTACTTAAGATTTCCGGATTATCTAATTTTCTTGTCTCTTTCTTAACATTTTTTTTGATAGATGGTTTCTTTAATATTTCCTTTGCGGTCTCAGGAACAAATTTTTCTTCAATTTGCGGCTTTTTATCCTTTTCAACTTTTTCTGCCACGGAATATGAAATATCAGGTTCTTGATCCGCTAATGCGCGAACTAATTCTCTATATGTACTTTCGCCAATTATCCCGTCCATATCCACGCTAGAAAATCCACGATCCGATTGAAATTGGTTCACTGCACTTTCTGTTAATGCACCATAATCACCATCTACGCCATTATTGAATACACCTGTTGAGCCAAGGTCATATCCTAACGCTACAAGAGCTCTTTGGAGCGCTTTCACTTCGTTGGGCCGCCGTATTCCATTACTCAACATTCCATGGTCAATAATAAACGAAATATCAATATCCTTTTTGGAAATTGTTAAAGGTTCTGGTGGCGGAGGGGCGGGCTTTTCCTGAACCGGGTTTTTGACTATCAAGGGTTTGGGCACATTGAACTCATCCGCATTTTCTAGACTATCTTCTGTGGAGTACCAGTTGTTATACCAGACAAAATATTTTTCCGAACCATATTTTTCACGAGCATAAATAAACGAATCATAAAAAGGAGACCCTTTTGATTCTGTTTTTGGAAGGACAAATACCCTGTTCTCATTTTTATCTTCCGATGAAGAAACTTCAGTTCTGATACTGTCACTCAATGATTCCCAAACCTGAATCAAGATCACCCGACTTGCCTGAGAATGGAAAATCTCAAAATCTTCGATTGGACGTTCAAACAAATATCCCAATTGGACTGATTCATTATTTTCTGTCGCTTCTAAATCAATAAGCGGAGGTTCTAATCCAATACCATCCAATGAAGATTCATTGAGGGATGTACTGTTGAGTGTAACATAAAACCAATTTTCTTGACCAACCCACCCAGCAATATTTTCAATATCCATAATATGACTTGTTACAATTCGGAGAAGTGTCCCGTTACTTTTTTTATGGGTTGTTACCAGTTGAATTTCATTGGCATGTAATGTGGTGAGAAATAACAGCACAAGCCCAATTTTGATCCCAAATATTGATCGTTTAAATTTCATTTAATTCCTGCCGGAGTAAAATCACTTCTTCCAGTTCCTCTTGGGGGTTTTCTCCATTTGACTCTTTTTCACGAATCTGGATACGAAGTAAATGAATTTTTTCTTTTAAAGGCATAGATTTTAAGATTTTCTTGCAATCAGATACAATTTGTTCAGGCGGAATATTTTGGGGATCCGCAAATAGGATTTGTGCCACAGAATCACGTTCATGCTTATCCTGAAAATACTCGATAATTACAGATGATTCCACCGACAATTTCTTATCTAGTAAAAATTCAGCAACTTTTTTTAATAAAGGTGTTGTAAACAAAGTTAATGAGACATTTTCTCTCACATATTTGCGAGTTTTTTCTTCTTCCAGAGCTAATAATTGCAATAATTCGATTTGAGCTCTATCTACAGTACTTGTGAATTTTGGGATTTCATCCCTTTGTTCAGTTTGATTTGGATACTCAACCGGATTAATACGCTGACTTTTCATTACACGAACAAGATCATGTTCGTCTACTATTAATTTTTCTGATAAAATACGGACAAGGTCATTACGAACAATCCCGTCCTGAATGTTTCGGATCTCACGCATAAGTTCTAGGATGTACTGACGTCTTTCTGCGCCTTCCAGAGATGGCCCGTTATGAAATTCTAAATGAAAATCAAGAAAGGAAGTGGGGGATTCAATTGCAGATAAAACATCATTTCTCCCCTTATCTCTCACCCAATCATCAGGATCTTGATCCGTAGGCGGACGAACGATGGTGGGGTCCATTCCTGCTTTAAGTAATACCCATCCGGCACGAACTGCAGCATTTCCGCCAGCCTTATCTCCATCATAAAACAAAACCACTTTTTGAGTAATACGGCTTAAGGCCAATGCATGTCTCGGTGTAAATGCTGTTCCTGAAACAGCCACAACCTGATGAATGCCTGCTTGGTAGAGTTGGAGAAAATCCATGTAGCCCTCCACCAAAACTGCATACCCTGTTTTTCGGATTGCATCCCGAGATGCTTGAAGTCCATAAAAGACATCACTCTTTTTATATAGAGGTGTTTCCGGGGAATTCAAATATTTTGCAGGATCATCCACTTCAAAAATCCTTCCACCAAATGCAATAGGTTTCCCTGAAGGGTGGTGAATTGGAAACATGATCCTTGAACGGAAACGATCAAATGTACCTTTTTCTGATTGGGTAAATAATCCTGATTTATTAATATGAGATTTTGTAAATCCTTTGCCGGTACACTGTTTCACCAATTGATCCCAACTGTCCATAGCAAACCCAACTTTAAATTGCTTCAAAATATCTTCTGTTAATCCACGGTCTGTTAAATAAGTCAATGCGCTTTTTCCACGCTGGGAGAATAAATTATCCTGAAAAAGTTTAACTGCAATGGTATGGAGTTCATATAATGAAGAATATAATTCAGAGCCACTATCGCCCTCTTCAAATTGGATGGGTATATTATACCGATCTGCCAAAGTTTTAATAGATTCCGGGAATGTGATTTTTTGATATTCCATCAAAAATGAAAAAACATTTCCACCGGAACTGCAACCAAAACAATGGTATATCTGTTTTGCAGGTGCCACACTGAAGGACGGCGTTTTTTCACCATGAAACGGACATAGTCCGAAATAGTTGGCGCCACGTTGTTTCAAATCAACGTATTGAGACACCACATCCAATATGTCTGCTGCGTCCCGGACTCTGTCTACAATATCTTGTGGAATTTTTCCCATCAAGGTTGAGACAATTGTTTCAAATATGATTCACTCAAAGCGACGGGATCTTCCCAATTAAAAAATTCAACCATATTGATTCTAATCAGATTGCTTTTTTGAGCTAAAATTGAATTGGTTTCAATGATATTCGACCATTTCTGCAACGGCAGAATGGCCATGATCCAAATAAAAACCATCATAATAAAAAACCCTTTAATCGATCCAAATACAAAACCTAGAGATCGGTTCATCCATTGGTTGCTTTTCGAAAGGAGTGCAATTTGTACCATTTTTGTCAAGATTCTGGTAGCCATTAAAGTCACTGCAAATAACAAGGAAAAAGCAAGGAACATGCCCATCCATTCATCCATTTGCAGCAGGTCATTCACTTTCACTGAAAATTTTGTACTATTGGATACAGAAATCATAATTGCAAAGATGAGCCCGAGTAACCTGCCGAACTCTTCAATGAGCCCTCGTTTAAATCCGATCACACCCAGCAATACAATAAATAATAAAGCCAGACCATCCAAGAACCAGGACATTTATCCCAACAATTCCCTCAAGATCACGTTGGCAGTTTTTCCATCGATAGACCCGGCACCACGCTGCATAACAACCGGCATCACTTTGCCAATATCTCCCATTCCAGTTGCGCCTGTTTCTTCAATAATGGCAACAACTATCCCACGGATATCATCTTCCGACATCATGTTAGGGAGATATGATTCAAGGATACTTAATTCATTTTTTTCTTTATCGGCTAATTCAGGTCTATTAGCTTTCTCATACATTACTACAGATTCTTTGCGCTGCTTTACCAAAGTTTTAATCACAGCCAAGCCATCCTGTTCAGATAGTTCTTTCCTTGTATTGATCTCTTTGTCTTTCAATTTTGCTAAAAGTGTACGGAGCGTTCCAGCCTTATCTTTTTCCCCGGATTTCATTGCATCATACATTTCTGTTTTAATTTTTTCAATAAAACTCATTTTAATTCCCATCAATTCTTTTCATCGCTAACAGAAGGTGATCCTTATTTGTTTCAAATCCAATAAATCGTCGCCCACCCAGTTTGGATGCTAGACCTACATCACCAGTTTTCATAAAAGGATCCAACACCCAATTCAATTTGAAACTACTGGATTCAAGAATCCGTGAAAATAATTTTTGCGGATATCGCCCATTTTTTTCTGGAATTCCCGGGATATCCAACCAAAGATTCGATATAACAATGTCATGGTCCAATACCGACTCATCTGATTTGATTCCCACGGCCCGTTGATTAAATAGAAAATCATCCGTTTTTGTTGCAAACCAAATATCAGATGTATCATTTTCCCAAGTTTGATGTTTACTAATGGAATCATTGGATTTTTTTCGCCATGTAATTCGAGTTTGTATCTTGAATGTATTACTCAACAATCCATGATACATCCCGGAATATTGCCATGGTGAAAATAGATAAATCGCACCGGTATTTTTCAGAACGCGATAGGATTCTTCCAACCAATTTTTGTTCCACTGGTAATATTCCTGTAATGTTTTTCGTTGACCTACTTCTTCCGTGGAATTCCAGGGGTCTTCCGGCGGATCTGCAATGATTAGGTCCATGGAATTATCAGGGAGTTGTTTTAAGCCATCCAAACATTTGGCAAGGAAAAGTCCTTCCTCCATTTGATCAATGGAAAAAGACATATCCTCCACCGTACGTATGGCAGGAAGATATTTATTCAGGTCATCAATGGATAGACCTGGAAAAGTCTCCAGCGGATTGGTAAACAGGGGGGAATTTATATTTTGCGGCGAGTCAGACATCCGAAAATTTACTGAAAAAATATGCTATATTCTCTCGACAATCTTTTTTTCAATTTCTAATAATTGTTCAGAGTCATCAAATATGTTAAATCTATCTGTTTCAATGGTTAATACAGGGTAAGCTGTTACACTATCGATCCATTGATCGTAAGAGATATTCAGGCTGTGAAGATATTCAGGATCAATAGATTGTTCATAATCGCGGCCACGGGATTTGATCCGACTAAGTAATGTATCCGTGGAAGCTCTTAAATAAACAATGAGATCAGGCTTTTTTAAAAAAGATGTCATGGAAGCGAATAACCCTAAATAATTTTCCCAATCGCGATCTGACATATTTCCCATCTCATGAAGATTTCGGGCAAATATTTCCACATCTTCATAAATCGTTCTGTCCTGTATCACACCACCCATTACTCTGGACATTTGGAGATGCGACTCAAATCTTTTATGAAGAAAATAGATCTGAAGGTTAAAGCTCCATCGTTTCATATCACCATAGAAATCACTTAAATATGGATTATCAGATACAGATTCGTAAAAAGGAGCCCATCCCTGTCGTTCTGCTATTTTGGTGGTGAAAGTGGTTTTGCCTACACCAATATTCCCGGCAAGTCCAATAAATGGATGGGTTGACTTTTGTGATTTTTCCATAGTTTAAAATACAAAGATCGTGACTTATATCTTTGAATGAATTATTGCAATTAATAGATAAATCACCGCATTTTTAACCATGGTTAAAAAACAAAAAGTTCTTTTTGTCTGCACCGGAAACAGTTGTCGATCTCAAATCGCTGAAGGATTGCTCCGTGATATGGCTGACGACCAATTTGACGTTTTCAGTTGTGGGACTCATCCCAGCCGAGTTCATCCCAATGCTGTTGCGGTCATGGGTGAATGGGGCATCGATATTTCGAATCACTCATCCGACGATATCGATGATTACTTGGATGTGGGTATTAATATCGTAATCTCGGTTTGCGATCATGCCAATAAATTATGTCCCAATTTTCCTGGTGATGTTCAGCGAATCCATTGGAGTGTTGATGATCCCTTTCGAGGCTGGAATCAGAATGCATCGCAATTGGACAATTTTCGAGAAACAAGACAGGATTTAAAAGTCAGAATTCAAAAATTATTAGATGATACTAGGTCTTCATAATGAAAAAAACCATTTTTACTTTACTTTTATATTTCCCATTCTTACTGGCAGGTGAAATATCAGTTTCCATCTCGGAGGCAGTAATGAATGATTACCTGACTCTAGTGGGTGATTTCAAAGATGTTTCAGAAGATGATGATATTCAAATAATTTGGTTACTTGAAAATCCCCGGGTTAAATTTGAAAATGGGGAGGCCCTGTTTTTGATTCATGCAAATTATACTCATGGGCAGCTCAATATAAGAAAGGATATTAAATTAAAAATTGATATCCAGTTCAATTCCCGAAAAAATACTGTCCAATTGATCATAACAGATCCTGTGATCAAGATGGAAAGAAATGGGGAAATCCTGGGAGAATTAGATATTAGTGATATTTATCAATCCGATTTTGTTTTTCCCGGACCCTTGCTAATAAATGATTCCTTTACTATCAAAACTTCAGAGGGAAAAGAAAGGTTTGATGTGATCACTCAGGATCCAATCATTACCATTGAATCGGGTGCGATTGAAATTGCGATCGATCTTTTATATGAATAAAAAAAGGATGTAGATAAAAGCAGAATGAATTTGCGGATTGTTTTTTTCTTAAGTCTCCTATTATCCATCATTGTATTATTCCAATCTATTGCATTTTCCCAACAAATATTAATCACTGAAATTATGTATGATCTGGATGGTAGCGACTCTCCCAACGAATTTGTAGAGATCTTTAATCCATCTGAGACGGATTCTCTAAACATGGAGGGATGGACTATTCGGGATCGTTCCAGCACAGATGCACTTATTGATAGTGGCTTTGGGCTCAAAATTCCACCCTTATCTTATGGATTAATAATGGAAGGTGATTATCCGATTCTCTCAGGTATTTATAATTTGATTATCCCGGAGAATACGATTTTAATCAAAGTGGACGATTCCAGTATAGGAAACGGACTTTCCGTATCTGACTCTCTTTATCTTCAGGATTCCACGGGGCAGATTATGGAAACAGTAGGCTGGGAAGATTGGGCTCAAGATGGATTTGCATTGGAACGTTTACGATATCACTTGGGAAACAATCCATTGAATTGGGCACAAAGTTTGGATTCTCTGGGAACACCTGGATTGGTGAATTCAGTATTACCAGATTCCATTGATTTTGCAGTTTTTGATCTCACATTGTCGCCATCCGTCATCGTCACAGAAGCCACAACTACTTTATTGGGACAAGTTGTAAATGATGGATTGAATACAAACGAACCAGAAATTATTGTCTATGTGGATGGGACATATTACACCAATGAATTTCCTGGAAATATTGCTGAATTAGATACGGTAGAATTTGAATTAGAGATTGGACCGTTTGAATCCGGGTACCATACGATTCTAGTTTCGTTAAATACTGAGGGAGACATAAACATCTCCAATAACCTGGATTCTGTGGTTTTAGGTGTACGGTACGAATTTCGAACTTTTGTACTGAATGAATTCATTCCCCAACCAATTTCAGGTCTACCGGAATTTGTGGAAATCGTCAACATGAGTTCAGATACAGTTGATCTCAAAAATTGGCGCATCACTGACAGTAATGAAGGATTAAATTATGGATTGGTTTCTGTTTCGATTGCAATGGATGAATATGTTGTCATTGCAGCAGATTCAACCTTGGTTGATTCTGTGCCAAATGGTGTTCCGTATCTCACCCCTGACGGCGGATTTCCTACCTTAAATAATAGCGGTGACGAGATTCGTATCTTTGATCCTTTTAATACTCTCATTGATTCTCTTTTTTATTCATCAACATGGGGAATCGATCAAGGCATTTCACTTGAAAAATATTATACAAATGATTCATCTCATATCCAGGGGAATTGGGCACCTTCTATCTCTTTATCCGGATTTACAATTGGTGCACCAAATGCCGTCACTCCTGCAATTATTAATGGGACACTTTTGAGTAAGAACATTTATTATTCTCCATCAATTCCCAGTGAAACAGATGAAGTAACAATGTATGTTCCGATCCTAAATAGCGGAACATCAATTTTTTCCGGAATGGTTAAGGTGTTTTTCAACAATGTAATGATCAATCAAGCGGCTATTAATTCAGGTAATATTGGAGACACAGTATTGGTGGATATTTCCATAGGCACATTCAATTCCGGATTCAATGAAATGTCCTTATCTCTCATTGTTGAAAATGATGAAAATGAAAATGATAATACCGGGCTGGATACACTAAAAATTCGGTATCCATTTGGAACGATCTTGATCAATGAATTCATGTCTGCACCTAATAATGACCAATCCGAATTTGTGGAACTCTTTGCATTTCGGAATCTGGATATGGTCGAATGGTCAATATCTGACAATCATTTGGATCCTGTTCTACTCAATACTATCTCTGTTTCAAGTGGTGATTTTATTGTGGTCTTATCCGATTCAAATATGATGGACATTCTGGATGGGAATGCGCATCTATTTTTCCCTTTCAATTTTCCGAGTCTGAATAATTCTGGAGATGGAATATATTTATTTGATCATACCGAATCCATCATTGACTCACTTAATTATGACACTGACTGGCCACTTACCAGTGAACGATCAACTGAGAAGATACGGCAATCCTACACATCCAATGGGTTATCAAATTGGTTACTCGCAGATGAGAATATTTCAATGACTCCCGGCACAAGAAATAGTGTTATGGTCTTAGATGTGGATGGCATGATCATCTTGGACTCTATCACCTATTCACCCATTCCGCCTTTTCCAGATTCAGTTGTAACTATTCTAATTCCCATCGTAAATGCAGGTGTAGAATCTTTTGATGGAACATTTTCCATTGAAATGTATGACGATGAAATTGGAGAAGGAATTATTCCAATAATGTCTATGGGTGACACGATAATAATTGAATCAAAAATTGTATCACCCATATCTGGATTACATTCCATTTCGATCATTTTGGATATTGTAGATGATGGTAATTATGAAAATAACATTGCAACCTTTTTACTTCCTGTTCGATATCTTTTTGGGGATGTGTTAGTGAATGAATTTTTTCCACTTCCTGATTCAACCGAATCAGAATTTGTGGAAATAATTCCACAGACAAATGTAAATATGAATAATTGGACCATTAGAGATCTGGGTGGGGCCAAAGGTGTTTTCCCAAATCTTGACCTCTCTGCATTCACTTATTGTTTAATAGCAGATGATTCTTCCTTTCTTGATATCATTCCCGACACATCTATCCTTATCCTGCCTGGAAATGGCTTGCCCGGGTTAAATAATTCCAGTGAAACAATTTATATTTTAGATCATACTGAATCTGTAATTGATTCGTTACAATATAATGAAAATTGGTCACTCATGAATTCTAGATCAGTTGAAAAATACCGGATTACTGACACATCTAATGAGCCAAATAATTGGGGAATTTCGGTTGGAGAAGCGGGCAAAACTCCCGGATTCCAAAATTCACTTTTTTTCTCAGATCTTCCTTCAAAAGGGAGAGTCACAATCTCGCCTGATCCTTTTTCTCCTGATGGCGATGGTATTGATGATGAATTAACAATCACCTATTCCCTCCCCTATCTTGGAGCAGCTATTCGATGGGAAATTATTGATATGGCAGGGCGAGTCATCGCAAAACCTTATTATAATTATCAAGTGGGCCAAAATGGAAAACTTAAATGGAATGGAAAAAGGGATAACGGGAAATCAGCACGGATCGGGATTTATGTGATGAAAATTTCTTTCCAAGATGTAGCATCCGCCCAATCATGGGAAACGGTTAAAACTGTTGTTTTGGCGAAACCATTATAATCCCACAAACAATCCCAATAAATTCAGCCCGTTCGATTTTATGAAAATATTAATTTCACAATTACCTCAATCTCCCTGGTGGCAGAATGGTGTGCCCTTATATGATGATAACCCGGCTATGCGTTTGGGCGCAATGCCAGACCAATCCATATTGGAAAAGGAACGATCAAACCTCATTTCGATTTTAAATGATCTGAATATTGAAATTATAGAACTTCCTTTCCCTAGTATTTATAACACTGATCCAATTAAACATGATTTTGTTTACATTAGAGATCCCTTCATTACAAATCAAAAAGGGAAGGCCGTGATTCTTAGAATGAAAGAGCCCAACCGCCGTGGAGAAAGTACCATGGCGGGGCAACTTCTTGAAAAATTGGGTATGGAAATTACTCGTATCCCCGATAAGCCCGGTCTTTATGCAGAAGGAGGTGAATTTTATTTTTGTGCTAAAGAAAATATTTTATTTAGTGGTCAATGCCGCAATAGCGTTTCAGGAATGGAAGCAGTTGCAGAAGCGCTAAACATTACTGAGTTGGTAATCATACAAAGTCACTCCTATCATTTAGATACATACTTTACGCCTGTGTTGAATCAAGAAGGACATGTATGTGCTCTCATTCTTTGTATGGATATTGTTTCCGTAAAATCTGCACGGGACTTAAATGAATTTGCAGATAAAAAAGATATTCCTATCATTAACATTCCGTTGGAAGATGCCATTGGTACCGCAAGCGATCCTGGATCTTTTGCGGCCAATGCATTACCCATCCCCGGTGTTTTAATTGGACCCAGCCATTTTTCGGATAGAAGCATTGATGATCGCTTGGCAGATATGGGTGTGCAAAGGATCGTTACACCCACAACCCAATTTGAATTAAGTGGAGGCTCCATTCATTGTATCACAAACGAAATTTGAAATATAAAAGGTGAACTTCTTTATTGTTTTTAACAAAACGATGGCATCTGGGTAAATATCCAAAATTGGATTAAAACAAAAAAGGGACGATAAATCGTCCCTTTTTTAATTACAATTAATTCGAAATTAAATTCCTAATCCAAGTCTGAAATTCATACTACCGAATCCTTTATTTCCAGGGATTGCACCATCAGCCATTACTTGTCTATAATAAACAGATCCACTGAACGTGAGCACTTTAAAAAATACTCCTGCATCAATATGAAAGCCACTGGTTTCAACTGCATTGTCTGTTAAATAATCTGTCACAGCAGTATAATCATATGCACCACTTTCTAAATTACTTGCACCCCCAAAAACTTCTTCGAGCATTTCCTGGTTTACCATCGGTGTTGATTTATTTGTATTCATACCCAAGCCACCATAAAGCTTTGCTTTTGCCAGAAAGGGAATACCCAAATCAAAGATAGGTTTTTGGATTGTGATAAACATGCTACCTGCGAGAAAAGCAAATTCCTGTGGTTCTGCTGTTGTGACCGCATTTTCAAATGTAAAATTATAGACCTGACCGGTAAAATTATATTCTATATCTAAGTCAACGACAGGAATAATATCCAAATATAAGTAACCGCCTATGCCACCCCCGTTCTCAAAACTATCATATGAAAAACTACCAACTTTTATATTTTCTACCATGATGTCAGAACTCCCTGCATCAACAGCAAAGGTGCTTGAATTCACACTAAGACCAAATCCCCCAATTGCAAAAATGGATGTTGGCAGAACAGCAATCATGATACCGATTAAAAATTTCTTCATTTTAAACTCCTTGTAATGTCTATGAAATGATTTTACAGAGTTTACAATAAGTCTTGGCAAGAAACAAATCACTCATTGAATACCCGCACGTCTATTCAATAAATTGTCACCTATCATTAATTGTATGAACCGATACTTCATTCCTACTTTCATTTTTCTGGCTGCAGGATTATTCAGCCAGGATGTTTTATGGCCTACACGAGTCAGTAAACTATACTCGTCCAATTTTGGTGAAAACCGGGATGACCATTTCCATATGGGTCTGGATATTAAAACCAATGGAGTTATTGGTCAGGAAGTTCTTGCGGTGGAAGATGGTTTTATTCACCGTATGACATCCAACTATAACGGTTACGGGAAAGCACTTTACCTTACCACCATTTCTGGACACGAGGTAGTTTATGGGCACCTAGATTCCTTTACACCGATTTTGGACAACGTCTGGCGATTACAGCAAGCAAAACGGAGGAGTTATAGGGTAGATGCACACTTTTCCCGTCGGGAATTCCAAGTGAAAAAAGGAGATGTGATTGGATATTCAGGAAATACAGGAAATTCATTTGCGCCTCATCTTCATTTTGAATACCGGAGTGGCAAGAGTATACCATTGAACCCGCTGACCCATGCATTTGATCTTCCAGATCATGCGATGCCTATTCCTAAAAAACTGGCCCTTATCCCTATCTCCCAGGGTTCTCTTGTAAATGCAAGTCCACTAACACAAACTATTCCAATTTATCGAGATAACTCAGGCGTGTATCATTTTGCAGATACAGTTAGCGTCTTTGGCGAATTTGCATTTGCCATCCAAGCGGTGGATAAACGGGAAGGGGGAAATAATATTTATCAATTCCATCGAGTTGAATTATTGATCGATGGTAAAATGAAGTATGAGCTGGATTATACCAGAATTCCATTCAGAGAAGGAAAATTCGCAGGCACCGTTATTCAATATGATTTGAAACGGCAAAACCTGGGAGAGTTTCAAAAATTATATCGACTTGAAGAACATAAAAAAATATCCATCCATACTGAGAATGATTCAGGGATTCTTCAGCTATTACCGGGTTTCCACTCTGTTACAATTAACATTTTTGATGCTAAAGGGAACAAGGCAGTGGTTCGTGGAATGATAGTTGGCACTTTTCCAATGACCCTAGATGTAAAAGAAATCTTCCGTGATCGAAAAGTTGTCACACTGGCATTATCTCCAAAGCGAGGCGGTTTACCCATTCGGGATGCGGTGGTTTATAATTTCACTCCTTACGGGTTTCCCGATGAGAAAGTTGAAATCATACATGCGGAACAGGTCAAAAAGGATCTCCATATAACGCTGCCATCAAAATCTTTACGTGATCGAATTTTACAAATTATTGGAATTAATCAACTTGGCGGTATGGTGAGTCCTTACCACTGGAGTTCAATGAAACCTAAATTAAGTGTAATTGATATTCGTCCAAGCCTAAAAATCGCCAACACGGAACGTGGGCTATTTTTTCAAGTTGAGATGGATCAATACGTTCCAGCACAAGCCAGCATGAAATTGGCAAACGATAATACATTTATGTCTTATCCATTGGAGCAAATCGGGCCCAATACATTTCTCACGGAACGTCTTTCTCATCATGTTGTCAATGATATGAAATATGTGGATGTGGAATTATCCAATAAAGGGCAAATTCGGGAAACACGTTTTCATTATCAACTCACAGCCACAGGCCCAGGAGAAGAGTCTAATACTATTTCCAATGACCGTAACTGTTCCATCCAGACCCAGCCCAATACATTTTACCAAACCAATGTAACCTGGATAGACCAGATAAAAGAATTTGTTCCAGTGAAGGATGGTTTTCATTTATCGCCTGTTTATCAAATCCAACCCTACGATCTTCTACTCAAGAATAAATTTCGCATTTGGATTCAATATGAGCGTGATCTGGCAGCACACACAAACCTTGGAATCTATTATTACGATCAAAAAGGAGGTGAATGGGTTTATACACCAACAGAAAATAATCAGCGAAAACAGATTCTTTCAGCTGAGTTAAGCCAAATGGCTGCAGTTACAGTAATCCAGGATCTGGATTCCCCACAAATTAAAAACATGTTTCCAGCTAACAGCGCCCGGTATCAGATCCAAGATGTGACTGAAATTAAAATAGTTGTGGATGACCCTATTTCGGGGATCGAATCTGATGAAGCATCGTTTGATCTGTTGTTTAATGATACCCCCATGTTTTTTGCCTATCAGCCCATCAAAAAAGAAATATCTTATCCCTTTAACCAACCTTTAACAGCAGGCCAACACAAAATTGAATTTAAAGTGCGGGATCGGATGGGCAATGAGTCCGTCGAAACCATCTACTTTGTTGTTTATTAATGTTTTTCCCATATAAAGATGATAACCCAAGGGTTCTATTTCCTTTTGTGACTTTTGGTATCATTACCTTAAATGTCCTCATTTTTCTCAGCCAATTTTGGATCTCCGGCAATGATCCAGGTATTGGTAGGTCCTTGGTTTATATGTACGGATTTGTTCCTGCTGAATTTAATCCACTCACCATTTTTACATCCATGTTCATGCATGGTGGATTTGCCCACATTATAGGCAATATGTGGTTTCTATACATTTTTGGAGATAACGTTGAGAGTATTTTAGGACATGTTAAATATTTTACATTTTATTTGGCCTGCGGTATTGGAGCAGCCTTGGCACAATTTTTTGTCGAACCCGCATCCCAGGTTCCAATGATTGGTGCCAGTGGTGCCGTTGCCGGTGTTTTGGGGGCCTATATGATCCGGTTTCCCAAAGCGAGGGTTCATGTTCTGGCTGTGATTATAATCTTTATTACAACATTTGTAGTCCCCGCACAAATTGTACTTGGGTTATGGTTTTTAATGCAATTAAGTGGTGGGCTTGGTAGTTTGGGGGTTGATACAACTGGTGGTGTTGCCTGGTTTGCTCACATTGGCGGATTTTTAATCGGCGTAACCTCTTTAAAATATTTTCAAAATTTTCGAATAGAATAAATATGAAGCAGAAACTAGTTCAAACTGCTATGGATATGCGGAATCATGCTCATGCACCTTATTCCAATTACCGCGTGGGCGCAGCGGTAGAAACCGAATCCGGGGAAATCATAGGCGGGTGTAATGTTGAATCATCCAGTTATGGACTGACTTGCTGTGCGGAACGGATTGCTCTTTTCCGTGCAATTGCTGAAGGGCATACGTCCTTCAACGCCCTAGCTGTTGCCACAGAAAATGGCGGCTCACCCTGCGGTGCTTGTCGGCAGGTGATCTGGGATCTTTGTAAAGATATTCTTGTGCATATTTGTGATAAAAACGGATTGCTGAAGACATTTTCATCTTCAGAACTTCTACCTGATGCATTTGATGATTCACATTTAAAATGAATACAATAATTATTGGGATCGCCGGAGGAACAGGGTCTGGAAAAACATCGCTGGCAAAAGGAATTCTTTCAGAATATGGGGACGGTGAAGTGGCGGTTATTGAACAGGATTCGTACTATAATGATCTCTCTCATATTCTATATGAAGAACGGGTGATTCAGAATTATGATCATCCGGATTCCATTGACATTGAACTTTTTGAATCCCATTTACAGGGCTTACTAAATGGCGAATCAGTTAATGTCCCAACCTATGATTTTTCCACCCATGTCCGGATGGATAAGACCGCCACAATTACACCACACCATGTGATTGTTGTGGAGGGTATTCTTACGCTTCATTATACTCAACTTCGCGATTTATTTTCTATAAAGATCTTTGTGGATACACCCGCTGATATTCGTTTTATACGACGATTAACACGGGATATCCATGAGCGGGGACGGACACCAGATTCGGTGAATAAACAATATTTAGCAACTGTACGACCTATGCATAATCAATTTGTGGAACCGTCAAAATATTTTGCAGATCTTATTGTGCCAGAAGGCGGAGAGAATAAAGTCGCTGTTGATCTTATTCGTACAAAAATAAATTCAATCTTAAAATAATTATGACGCTTACCCCCAAGGACGCAGGATGGATCGAAGTGATTTGCGGTAGTATGTTCTCTGGAAAAACAGAAGAACTAATTCGACGGCTTCGCCGCGCCCAGATTGCCCAAATGCCCACGATAATCTTTAAACCGCGAATCGATTCCAGATATAGTGAAACTCATATAGTGAGCCATAACAAACTGAAACTGGAATCTCATCTTGTAAATACGCCACAGGAAATATTAGATCTGGCTGAAAACGCCAATGTCGTGGCAATTGATGAAGCACAATTTTTTAATGATTCTATTTTAGATGTTTGCAAAACACTTGCCAGCCAGGGAAAACGCGTGGTAGTGGCTGGATTGGATACGGACTATCGTGGCGTTCCTTTTGGCCCCATGCCTCAACTCATGTGTGAGGCGGATTATCTAGATAAACTCCGGGCTATCTGTGTACAATGCGGAAATCCGGCTACCTACACACAACGGACTTCAAATGATGCGGGACAAGTGGTGATTGGCGAATTAGATAAATACGAAGCACGTTGCCGGAACTGTTATCAATCACCGGAGGATGAATAATGAATCTAATTAGTTTAGCCGGCTTAGTGACCCTGTTGGGGATCGCTGTGGCTTTATCTTACAATTTTAAACAAATTAAACTGAGACCAATTCTTTGGGGACTTAGCCTGCAATTTTTATTTGCATTAATTATTTTAAGAGATGATTATTTAAGTTTTACAGGTATGGGAATTTTAGGATTACTCTTAATTACCTACCTTCTCCAAAAAGATGATATAAAATTAGGAGGTGGAATTCAAAGTGTTATAATTCTAGCAGGTGGTGGAATTGCATTAGGTTATGGAATAACTTTTCTTGGGATAAATATTGGATTATTATTAATCATTCTATTACTTATAATGCTTTTAAATAGTTGGCTGAAGTGGGCTCAAGACTATCAACGCTATATAAGTGCCTTACTTGTAATTGTAACTATTAGTTATATGATTCACCATGATATAACTGGTCAATATTTTTTTAAAACATTTAGTGATAAAATAGCCTCCTTTTTAAGCCTATCTGACTATGGTGCACAATTTCTTTTTGGAAATTTGGCTAATGGGGAGCATTTTTTTACTGCACCTAATTCAAGTTGGCCCGGATTTGGATTTCAATTTGCCTTTAAAGTTTTACCTACAATAATCTTTTTCGGTGGTTTCATGAGCGTCCTTTATTATTTTGGTATTATGCAAAAAGTTATTGAAGCTATCGGCCATTTTATGCAATGGACTATTGGAACAAGCGGCGCAGAAACATTATCCTGTAGTGCTAATATTTTTGTTGGTCAAACAGAGTCGCCCCTATTGATAAAACCTTTTTTAGACCAAATGACAAAATCTGAGTTACTTACTATTATGGTGGGTGGATTTGCTACAATTGCGGGAGGAGTTTTAGCTGGATATATTTCTATGGGAATACCAGCAGGTCATTTAATAGCAGCAAGTGTTATGTCGGCTCCTGCAGCGCTTGTTATTGGGAAAATTATTTATCCAGAAACAGAACACTCAGTTACGGCGGGTGATGTTGCTTTACCAGAGATATATGTTGGATCAAATGCAATTGAAGCAGCATCAAATGGAATCACCGATGGGATGAAACTGGCAGTAAATGTTGGCGCCATGCTTATCGGATTTATTGCATTAATTGCTGTAGTAGATCTTACTTTAAATTGGATAGATGGGCTAATCGATGGACGTTGGTTTAAAGGCGAATATGTTGAATATGTTGCTGCTGGACTCTCACCTGCAAAAGGTGAATTTGTTGGCTATTTCCCTGGTTCTTTGCAAAAATTATTCGGGACAGTTTTCTCGCCACTCGCTTATTTGATGGGTGTCCCTTGGGATGATGCCACCGCTGTAGGTAACCTTTTGGGAATTAAAGTTTCATTGAATGAATTCGTCGCTTTTGGTACGCTGGGTGGATACATCAGCGATGGAATCATTAGTGATAGAGCAGCAATAATTTCTACATACGCTTTATGCGGATTTGCTAATTTTGCATCCATCGGAATTCAAATAGGTGGCATAAGTGCCATTGCACAGAAAAGGAAAGCCGATTTAGCAAAAGTGGGAATCAGGGCAATGTTTGGGGGAGCAATCGCTTCTTGGCTTACAGCAACTATGGCTGGAATTTTACTTTAACTAAGAACTTGGGCAATAAATGAAGTTATTGATAATGGGTCCTCCCGGTGTGGGAAAAGGGACTCAAGCAGACTGCATTAATAATGAATTAATGATTGTGCATCTTTCTACCGGTGAAATTCTCCGAGCAGAAGTTGATGCGAAATCTGAAATTGGAATCAATGCTAAACTTTATATGGATTTCGGGCGACTTGTACCTGATAATATCCTAATAGAAATTGTGACAGAGCGCATCTCAAAATCGGATTGTCAAAATGGCTATATATTAGATGGCTTCCCCAGAACTCTACCCCAAGCCAAAGGATTGGATAAAATGATGCATTCTATCGGACATGATTTGGATTGTGCTATCAGTTTAACTGCGAATAAAGATGAATTGTTGGATCGACTTATCAAACGCGGTGAAGAATCCAGTCGGAGCGATGATAACCCAGATGTGATTCGGAATCGCCAAAATATTTATTGGGAACAAACAGCACCATTATTAGACTTTTACCATGACAAAGGTATCCTGAAAGAAGTGGATGGCCTTGGCGAAATACCAGAAATCACTAAACGAATATTAGACGTTTTAAAATAAAATGCTAAAAATTGGACTTACAGGCGGAATAGGGAGTGGGAAAAGCTCTGTCAGTTCCCTGTTTAAAAAATGGGGGTGTTACATTTTTGATGCTGATGTCATGGCAAAAGATATCATAAATAACAATGAAACAGCCCAGTCTGAACTAATTGCCGAATTTGGTACGGATGTTCTCGGATCTGATAATAAAATTGACAAAAAGAAACTTGCGCGGATTGCTTTTTCAGATGAAGATCATCAACTTCGGCTAAATTTAATTATCCACCCTTATGTATTTAATGAAATTGATTCTACTTTTGATAAAGTGCTGGCAGATGGGAATCATGAAGTATTTGTAGTGGATGCAGCTTTGATCTATGAATCTGGTGCAGACACACACATGGACTATGTGATTGTTGTAACATCTCATTTAAAAATTCGGACGGAACGTGTTATGACCCGTGGTGGTCTCACCCTAGATGAATTTCTCCAAAGAGTCGAACTCCAATGGCCCGATGAAGACAAAGTCCATTTGGCCGATTTCGTAATCCATAATAATAGCGCAGAAGAGCAACTGGCAGCGGAAGCAAAAAAGATTTATAACCGATTGGGTTAATTAAAATTATTTTCGCAATGCTAGGGGTTTATCCAACACTTCTTTTAATATAACGGCTTTCTTTAAGGATTTATTGGAATTGAATAATTCAGATCTAAGTGTGTTTTTTTGGGCCCATTTTTTTCCAAAATGCAACTCTTTGCGATTTGCCAAATTGGAATGATAAATATTTTCTTCAAAGACTTTCGACTGTTCATCAATGTGAGATGAATGCTCTTCAATATGTTCGGGCACACGGTAAGGCTCCGATTCCACAGTCTCTTCTACAGAATCCTGCACAGGAAGGACTTCTGGTTCCACTTTATATTCTTGACCAAATAGATCGCTAAGCATGGAGTCAAGGTTAGGTTGTGTCCTTTCGGCAGGTGAATCCTTTGGCATATCCCAATCCGGATCTGATTCGATATCTTGACGCTTTGCATCCTGATTACGTTTTTTCATGTAACCAGAAATCAAATAAAGAAGAAGTATGCCCAGCCATTCCATATTAAACCTTGGGCCTTTCTAATAAATATAAAACACCATTTGAAAACACTTCATCCAAACCAGGAATCCAGGAAACTGGATTTTTCATTTTTGGTAATCTAAACCGAAATGAATATGCCGGACGAAGAAACCACTTACTTTCTTTTATTACATGGTAACCAATTGATTTGACCAGATTCCCCATCTGACGAATTGATATTCTCGTTTCTTTTGTGGATATTAGATAATTGATTTTTTTTTCAGGACAACTAATCAAATTCAAATATGCTTTGTAAATAAAATTCGGCAAAACATGTAGATAAGGGAGTTTCCCCAGCAGCGTTGGGACCGTTTGTTGATGCCCTGCATAGGCACAATACTTGGGAGGAAATGACATAAACAACTTTCCTCCCGGTTTAAGCAAATTGAAAATATTCGCCAGGGCTGTAGCCTTATCTTCAATGTGTTCTATCACGTCACGAATTACAATAGTATCATATTTTTCAATGATTTTATTTGAATAGGAATCCGGTTCACAAATATTCGCCTGAAAAAGATGCAGTACACTAGACTCATTCAATAAAAGCGCATTATTAAACCGAACATCTGAGAGTTCTAACCCTGAGCAAATTGCACCCTTGTTTTGATAGAATTTGAGCAATCCTGCCTCAGCACATCCAATTTCCAAAATTCGTTTACCTGAAACATTAGTATCACCGATAAAATCGAAAAGAAAATTTTCACCATACCATTGTTGCTCACGGTAACACCGCAGGCAACGATCCGAGACCTGATCAGCCACTTGTGTTGGAATGGGAATATCCAAAACAGGGTTCCTTATTAATATTTAGTTATCCTGGACAGGATTATCGTCAGATGTTTCAGTATCGGAACCTGCAATAGCATCTCGCATACCTGTATCAGATTTGATATTTTCCATCTTATAATAATCCATAATTCCCAGATTACCATCCCGAAATGCCTGCGCCATAGCTTTGGGTACTTCGGCTTCTGCCTCAACAACCTTTGCTTTCATTTCCTGAGTGCGCGCTGTCATTTCCTGCTCTTCAGCTACAGCCATTGCACGGCGAGTTTCTGCTTTTGCTTGGGCTACACGTAAGTCTGCCTCTGCCTGATCAGCCTGTAAAGATGCACCAATATTTTTTCCCACATCTAAGTCGGCAATATCAATGGAAAGAATTTCAAATGCAGTTCCAGCATCTAATCCCTTTTCTAATACAGCACGGGATATATTGTCCGGGTTTTCTAATACAGCAGAATAATTTTGAGCAGATCCGATTGCGGAAACAATTCCTTCGCCTACGCGAGCAATAATGGTGTCATCGGTAGCACCACCAACCAATCCGGGAATATTTGTCCGCACCGTTACACGGGCACGGGCTTTGAGTTCAATCCCGTCTTTGGCAACTGCAGCAAGGAACCCTTCCATAGGCGCATTAATCACTTTGGGATAAACAGAAGTTTGTACAGCCTCTTGCACATCTCGTCCAGCAAGATCAATCGCAGTGGCTGTTTCGAATGTGAGCGGAATATTTGCCTTATCAGCAGCAATCATGGCAGACACAATATTTTGAACTTTTCCTCCTGCGAGATAATGTGTTTCTAGCATGTCAGTGGCAATGTTAACTAATCCCGCTTTATGGAGATTGATCACTCCATCAGTGACCAACCTTGGTGATATTTTTCGCAATCGCATACGGATTAAATCCACAATTCGGATCCGACCCAATCCAAGGGAAACGATACCTTGTATCCACATTCCAATAGGGACAAAATATAAAATTAAGATTACCGTAAAGGCAATCATGGCTAACATTAACATTTGGACTACAGGCATAATATTGCTCCTTTTTTATTCTTTAATTAATTCTCTTACAAGGATTCTGTTTCCATCAACGGACATGACTTTAATCTCTGTGCCTTTTTCAATGAATTCTCCTTCGCTTACCACAAATACTCGCTGATTACTAACCTTTACCCAACCAGATGGATGAAGGTCTGAATCCGCAATTCCAATTTCTCCAGTTAAAGATTCCCATCCAAATGTATTGGTATAGCCATCTTCCTTTTTCTGGACGTCTGGCGCAGTGAGTTGTTCCCAGAATTTTGTTTTAATCATAATTTTTCCAAGAAGGTAAAGTCCAATGATGGCTCCTATAATTCCAATTAAAAATCC
>Ga0208408_1000582_pt1 | contig 23350 bp, 19 predicted proteins | sample ETNtaG_4_FD_185776 | JGI IMG/M metagenome (GOLD analysis project Ga0208408, IMG submission 185776) | Marine microbial and viral communities from oxygen minimum zone, Eastern Pacific Ocean - ETNP201406SV67 (SPAdes) (version 2) | ecosystem: Environmental > Aquatic > Marine > Oceanic ... | reverse complement strand
AACGCGCTCTAGAGATAAATTAAGATCCTTACAAATTTTAGCAAGAGAAGGAATTGGATTGCCAGTTACTGGGTTTGCTAATCATACTGCAGATATAGAGGGTATGATTGACACTGTTGAAGGAATTCCTCTTGTAATTAAATTATTGGAAGGGACACAAGGAAAAGGAGTAGTATTGGCTGAAACCAAAAAAGGCGCAAGTAGTGTATTGAGTGCATTTAGGCAACTAAAAGCAAACATTCTTGTTCAAGAATTCATAAAGGAAGCTAACGGAAAGGATATCCGAGCTTTGGTTATTGGCGATGAAGTTGTAGGCGCTATGGAAAGAACCGCTCCAGAAGGTGACTTTAGAGCAAACATACATCTAGGTGGAAATGGTAAGGAGGTTCAGCTTTCTGAAGAAGAGAAAAACATTGCCGTTAAAGCTGCTAAAACCCTTGGACTAGGAATAGCTGGCGTGGATTTAATACGATCTAAAAGAGGATTATTAGTAATTGAAGTTAATTCATCTCCTGGATTAGAAGGAATTGAAGCTGCTACAAGAAAAGATATAGCTTCAAGAATGATAAATTATATAGAAACAAAAATCAACTAAAAATTCTAAAGTGTTGATGCGCCGCCTAGTGGCATTATTGTTAATTCTTGTAAATCTCCTCTTAATGTAGGACCTGCATTGATTGTAGCAAAGATACCTATTTCGCCAGCATCATTATTTGCTAAACTAAACCAAGGGCGCCCATATTGATCTACAGCCATGTCAAGGAAATCTCCCAAACCACCACATCGCTCATATCCACATCCTTCAGGATATGCATTGCTACTATCTATTGGATCCTCTGGTAAATTTATCTGAACTGTTGTAAATAGTGGATTGTCTGAAAAAGCATCTGTTAAAATGGTCATATATCCATTCCATGTTTGATTCCCTGTATCACCTACATATCCAAATGCTACACGACCCTCCGAACCTGCTGTAACTACTGGAAATCCAGTACCTACCAAACCAATTGGTGGGGCTATCATCATTGCATTACTCCACGAATTACCATTATCTCTTGAATATGCATAATACGGCATGTTGTTGAGACCCATCCACATTGCATGGACATTGTTTTCTTCATCTATTGCAACTTGAGCTTCCTCAAAATTCCATGTATCTGCAGTGCCTGATTCTTCAGTAGGTAGAGGATGCTCGGTCCATGTGAATCCACCATCAGTACTTCGGTAAATTGAATAGCCACTACCACTACAACCTATATTTCCCCTATAGAAATTGCCGTTATCTGCACCTTCTATGTGTGCACTAAGTCCTCCGCTGTTACAACCCAAAGGTGCACCCGGTAATTCTGGACTCCAAGTAGTTCCTCCATCAAAACTAGTTGAGCATAGTGGTGCTTCCCAATTTCCATTTATACAAAAAACCCATGTAGTTTCATGGAATGCGGCATCATAAGGAGATGATCCAATTGTCTGATGGTCTTGAACTGAATATGATGTAGCTGGAGTAGGAAGTGACCAAGAACTACCATCATTATCTGAAAATTCTACAGTCATACCAAGAAGAGCATGCATGTCAAATTTCATTATTCTATCTGTCCACTTATCGACATAAACATAAGGATCATTACTATTTGCAACTGGGGTGACTGGATCATAGACATTTACGCAATTATAGTCTGATAAATTAGTCATTTCTATGAGGCCTGAACACTGAACAATTGCCGTTGAACCTGCTGGACCATTACCATAACTTGACATGTACAAATTATCACTTGAAGTGATTCCCATAGTCGGTTCAAAGGTAGTTAATCCTATACCATAATAACTGCCTTGTGTCCAATATGGTACATTATTTCCTATCAAATTAGCAGTCATATTTGCCTGTTCCACAGCTGATTGATCAAGGGCATTAACACCACCTGAATAATGATACCAAGTAGTTGCTGGTATCTCGCGAACGAAATCAAAAATACTTGGTTCCTCTATTGCTATTCTATTATCTTCAGGTTCAAGACAGCCACTAAATGTAAGTGTGACTAAAAAAAGTGCTGAAAATAAGGCTATGCTCTTCATCTATTATAGTGCCAGTAAGGGTGATATAAAAAACAGATTATCCTAATTTAAGGGTAGACGGACCGCCTGACGGTAAGATTTCTAATAATGTTAAATCTCCATAAAGTGAAGGTCCTTCAGTGAGTGTGCCAATTATAGCTTCATCAAATCCTGCGGCATTATGGGCTAGAGCAACCCAAGGTCTTCCTTGATCGTCCAACTCAACATCAATAAAATCTCCAAAACCACCACAACGTCTAGCTCCACAATCTGAAGTAATATCAAGAGGATCACTTGGATCATTAACTGCTACACTTGTAATCAATGGATTTTCCGCAAATGCATCAGTCATAACGGCCATATAACCAGACCAACCACTGTTTGTAGCATTCGTTGAAACATCATTTACTTCACCAATATAACCAATAACTACTCTACCCTCTGAACCTGCAAATATTGTTGGAAATCCCGTTTCTGTAACTCCAGGTGCTGCAATCATCATTGGCTCATTCCACGTATTACCTTGATCCCTTGAATATGAATACCACGGCATAAAATCATCTGCAATCCAAACTGCATAAAGGTTACCTTCATCATCGACTGCAGTTGCAACTTCATGTGCATGCTGCAAAACGGGGTGCATGCCTAATTCTGTAGTAATGGTATGCTCCGTCCATGTACTTCCACCATCTGTTGAACGATAAACTGCAGGACCGTCACAGGAAGGATTGCCTCTGTATATTGTCCCATCATGGCTACCTACAAGATGTGCATGAAGGCCTGAGCACTGCGAAGTACCTACAGGATAACCTGGTCTCTGAGCATCCCAAGTTATACCTCCATCAAGAGAACGTGAACATTGTGGACCTGCTGCTGCTGAACCTGTATTAATACAATAAACATATACTACATCACCTGAAATTGCATTCGGATGCGGCATAGAAGCTATACTTTGGTGATCTTGAGGGACGGCATAACCATGCGTTGGAAATGGCGTACTCCAAGAATCTCCATCGTTATCTGAATATTCTACATTGATAACTGCAAGTGCATGCATGTCAAATTTAACTAATCTATCTGTAAATTTATCTACATAAATGTAGGGGTCATTTGAGTTAAGTGTTTGCCCTGAACCACCTTCATCACCATTAAGAAAAGGACCAACATCTTCCCAAGTTTGCCCTAAATCCAATGAACGAATTATGTGAGTACCGTCGCCAGCCCCATTAAAATTTGTAAAGAATATTGCCCCTGATGAGGTTACACCTATGGTAGGTTCGAAAGTATCAAAACCAGTCCCATAATATGTTGAATTAACAAAAAAGGGTGCATTGTTTCCTATTAAATCTACTGTCAAATTAGCACCATCAAGAGCTGTCTGATTTGTTGCATCTATTGGATATGGTGAAAACAAAGTACCTCCATAATGATACCATGTAGTCATTGGAATGGCTCTGTCAAAGTTAAAAACTGAATTATCTTCAACAACTGCCCTATTATCTTCTGGATCTAAGCAGCCAGTAAATGGCAAATTAAGCATGATTGCTAAAACTATGACATTGAATAGTCGCACTATTCAAATCATATTAGGTGTTATATAAAATATTGTTAAATCAAAAAAATGCCTCGGGATGGAATGAGGGAAATGAATGTAGACTCTCTCCGATAGCCGAGGCAAGTCTAAAATTATAAGGTTAAATATAATACTATGCTTTTTATTGAGAATCCCACCAAGGAGGAACTTCAAACCAACGCTTATCATTTGCAGATCTATCCACTAAAGGTAAGGATAAAGGCTGTTCAGCTTCAGTCAATGTTACTCCTGCAGATGCACATGTCGATGGTAAATAATCTTCACCTGATTCAGTTATTTCTAGTTGTATAACATGACCTTCCGGAATTACTACATCCATTGGATTAAATTCCATTTGCATTGTGTAAGTTGTAAATGGTGTGACTGATTTAGCTTCATATCCGCCATCTCTATATCGTAAATCCATTGTTGCATGACCCAATCTTAAACCCGAAGTACCATCCAACATTGTGACAAATAATTGCCCTCCGTTACAGGAATTGGCCCTTACTTGTGTATGGAAAGTAGGCAGTCCGGATATATGTATTTCAGATTCAAGTGGTTCACTGGACAACACTATTGATGAGGATGAAGAAACTGCACCCATATCTCCCCAATTTGAAACATCATGTAATTGCCATTCAACATCTGCTGAAGGCCAAGTTTCTTCAACATGCCATTCACCATCATTTCTTTGAATTTGAACTTGTGATTCGGGTTCAGACCCTATATCTTTCAGATAATAATTAAACCAATTGTATAGTTCAATAGACCAATCCATCCTGGTTACTTTAGGAAAAGCTTCCGCACCATAACCACTACTCATATTTCCATGTACATTAGGTTGATCAGGGTAATTATGACCCCATTGACCCATAATACCTTTGACATTTAGACCTTGATCTCGAAGCATTTGATAAGTAGGAAATGCATGATATGGATCAACATTCCAATCTTGCATCCCCCAAACTATGTAGACACTCCCATTGTAATTATCAAGGACATCCTGAAGATGATATCGCTCTTCCCAATAATCATTCCATTGATCGCCACCATACTCTGCAAGAGCATAAGTTGTCCAAGGACTAGCTGGACCTATTGCATCATCACTACACATTCTCATGTCATCTGTAGTTGGACCTGCTGTAGCTCCTTCATACAAAACATCATAGAGCATTGCCCTTGATTCACTAGATCCATTTCTGTAAAACATTTCTCGAACTCCAATAGAACCCGATATTGGAACAATGGTCTTTAGATGAGGAGATGGATTTTGTGCAGCTTCCCAGTTAGTTGTACCTGCATATGATTTACCCATCAGACCTACATTACCATTAGACCAAGATTGTTTTCCTAGCCAATCAACTGCCGCTTGGATTCCAATTTGTTCCCCTAATCCTTTAACGTCCTGACAATGTGTCGATTTGCCTGAACCGAAAGTAGAAATCTGGGCTAAAGCATAACCATGAGGAACAAATTCTTCCAAAACCCATTGACCTATTCCTAAATCTGGAATTGTATTGGGGTTTGAACCTGCAAATTCATAGTAAGGATGTATTGTAGCAATAACTGGGACTAAAGTTCCTGGCGGGACTTCAGGCATCCACAAAGCCACATGCATCAAAGGATCCTCTGGATACCCTGCATCTCTCTCTTCAAGTGGTAAATCTACTTCAACAAAATGCTCCGTTGGTCCAGTCCAATTGTATACACCTTTTTCAGGTAATGTTGAACGCCAAGAAGAAAAATTAAGATCCATTAGATGCCTTTTTTCTAAAGGTACTTCCCACCACTCATATTGAGAAATATCATTTTCATCTGTAACTGAAGAATTTAAGCATCCTGAAATCAAAAAAATGGATGAAATAAGCAGTGCTTGAATCCTGTGCATTATTTGCCAATGGATATGCTTAATTATATTTCTCCCATCATAAATATGGAGCAAGGCTAGGAAGTTCTTACAAAAGAAACCTTTTAAAATTTTTAGCCTATATTGAAAAAGATACTATCAATATTAATCATAACTTTTTCAAACTTAGCTTTACCTTTGTTTCTTCATCCATATATTCTAAAATAGATAGTCTCTGCTTTTCAGATAAATCCTCAGACCTTAACAAAGTTTTGAGCTTGTATGCAGACAGTTCTTGAATCTGATTCCATAAGTCTAATTCTTTCAATGTAGTTTCTAATTCATAACGCCTTAAATCCTTCTTTTCGGGCATCTTAAAATTAGAATCTTCTTTGAATGTTACCTTGTAATCTTTACCATTCACTGAATTATGCCCTGACTCTTTAGAATAACTAATCAATTTAGTTTCAAGAGTTTCAATCATCGCTTCCATATCTAAAAGCATCTCCTTCTTTTTATTTTTAAGATCTACTAGCTTATCTACGGTTTCTGATGCTTGAATAGCAGTCATTGTCGAAGTATCAATAAACGGATTGGAGGTTTTGCCAAAATTAGTGTGCTTCTTTCTTAATTCAATTAAATTCTCCATTTCATTTGATAATATATCTACTTCATATCTCAAATATGAATTACCTGAATTATTTGGGTGAAGTCCTACTAAAAACATATTACTCACCTTCTTTCCATAATTTTTTTCTAGAATCCACTTGTATGTGTTCAATTGTAAAGAATAATGCCAAAAATTAGAATCTGGTAAATGCGAAATACAATCTGCAAGGGCTGAAGCCCATTTATTTTCCTTTTTTATTGCCTTAGATCTTTTCCAATCATAAATCTGTAATGTACCATCTGGGTTTTCAAAAATCATATCTACTGAACCTGCTAAACGAAGTTCCTTATCCCAAACCATCCATTCTGTTCTATAGGGTACTAATTTAGACCCAATAGAAGCCTCAAATTCCTTAAAATATTTCCATTCTAAGCTTTCATCATCTTCAACCTGCATCTCATTGTAAAAACATTCAATATTGTGATGCATCTTTGTCCCTGCTTCAGAGGCTTCAATACCATCATTTTTCCATTTCATTTTTATTTCCTCTCTAGTCATACCAAAATAGGGGCTTTTAGGCCAACGAGGAGATGCCATCATCTTAGTTATAACTGCATCAGAATTAAATTTAGGGAAATGTGAGTGATTCCAAGAAGTAACTGACATATAATCTGAATCTCCATCTATGGTATAGATGTGAGGAACTTCTTCAAACGAAATATGAGAATCTCTTTCATGAGCATTTTTTTGAGCTAAAAAACTTGGTTCATTCACTTACTATGTACATTACGAACATATACTTAAAAATATAGAAGCAAAGAAGTATTAAACTCCGACCTCTAAGAAAATATGGAATTAACAACACTTGAGGACTATGTCAGACGTGAAATATTCAAAACTGATAAGGAATTATTTGATTTTTGCCCTTCATGTGATGAAACTGGCAATACCATTCGTGCACTTATGGAAGGCTTGTTTATTCAAGCAAAGAAACTTCAAAAGGAACGTGATGAAATTTTGAAAGTAAATCGCTCTATTGCAAAAAGCATAACTGAATTGAAAAGTGTTGTAGAAGGGATAGGTAATCTAACGTAAGGTAGGTATTAGACAATCCCTTCATGGATTCGACTAAGGAATATGAATCTAGGAAATTTAGTCCGCTCTATTGAAAGATAATATACTCTTTTATAGCGGATTAATAAACTGCTAAATTATGGTACTATCACATATTGCCGAGAATGTAAATAAAAACCCAAAAACAACCATTGGCATTGTTCTTTTCATTACATTTTTAATGAGTGCGCAGATAGTATTAAACCCTCAGGACGGAACCATAAGTCAATCTAGTTTTCTACCTGATAATGAAGTTATTAGTGCTCTGAATGATATTGGAGATAAATTCTCAACTGAATATCCTGTTGATACTTTAATTTATAGTAATAGCAACGATATTCTAACCTCTGTTGCATTTGTTGAAATTCTGGAACTAGAAATTGCATTTACGGAGAATAGTTTAATTGCAAATAATTCTATGAATCCTCAAAATCCAAGTAATGATATAGTTGCTATTCCGAACTATTTAGCACCTTTTGTTGAAGGTGATGCTACAAATTTAGCTGAATTAAAAGATATTTATTCGAACCGAACTGATCAAGAAATTAAAGATGCATTTAGTGCTGCTACAAAGAATCCAATGCTAGCTGGAGCTGTGATTAATATTCTAGGCGAATACGATGGGAATACATCCGCAAAAGCCACTAAAATTACTGTAAATTTTGATAATAGTAATAGAGAAGGCGAAACAACAGGTGATGCTTTTGATCGAATGGTGAGTGTTGAAATGGAAATGAATGATATTGTCAATAGTATGGCATTTCAGGATATAGAAGTTCATGCATTAGGTCAAGCTGTACTTGATAATGAAATAAATGATGCCTCAAATGAAAGTACAAGTAAACTGCTGTGGCTTGTAGTTTTTCTGGTAATTGGAGTTTTATTTGCTACTTTCCGTTCACCTTTAGATGTTACATTAACAATGGTCGCGTTATTATTGGCTATAATTTGGTCTCGGGGATTTGCAAGCTTTTTAGATTTTGAGCCTAGCTTCTTTGCTATTATTGTTCCAATTTTACTTGTTGGGCTTGGTGTTGACTATGGAATACATCTTATCATGAGATATCGTGAGGATTTGATTGAGGAATGGGATATTAACAAAGCAAGTGCTTCATCAATTATGTATGTTGGATCTGCATTGCTTTTAGCTACTACTACTACAATGGTTGGATTTTTATCTAACGTTACTTCAGACATTACTCCAATAAGAGAATTTGGAATTCAAGTTGCACTAGGTGTTCTATCTGCCTTTTTGATATTTGTTACCTTTATTCCTGCATGTAGAGTATTGGTAGATACTTGGTATCAAAATAAAGGAATAAAACCTCTTTCTGAAAAGAATATTGAACTAATGAAAGAGAAAAAAAGAGACAATGTTGAGGATACAAGCTCCTATCTAAATTATTTCATGGGAATTGGGGCTAAAGTATCTTTAGATAACCCTGAAAAAGTTTTGGCTGTAGTTGCAGTTGTAACCTTAATTGCTGGAGTTACTGCAATGGGAATCTCTACTGAATTTGATTTTAATGATTTCTTGCCTGAAGAAGTAGAAATAACTCAACACTTCCATTATTTACAAGATGAATTCAGTACATCTAACGAATTCTCTTTCATTTACATAAGTGGTAGTGTAGCAACCTTTGATGTATTTAACGAAATGAATAATACTCAAAATGAACTTGCTAAAGGAGATGAATGGGTTAATACTGATCAATCCACGACGTATTCTCCAATCAATGGAATGCGGGATTTAGCAAATAACAATTCCGAAATAAATCCTTTTGATTTCTATAATAGTACCTTTGAAGAATTGTTTAATTCTAAAGATGAAAATGGAGATTTAGTTCCAGATACTGATGAAGATGTTAGAGAATTATTAGATTGGATTATGATTGGAGAAGGTAAAACTATTCCAAATATGGTTTCAAACTTTATTTATTATGACAAAGAAAAAGATGACTATACTGTAGCTTATATCTTAGTCAATACAAAATCTAAAAATACATACTTTGAAGAGGTTGTTAATGAATTAAAGAAAGATACAACATCTCTTGAGAAACTGGAGGAACAAGGGAAAGTCGATTCTGTAGTAGTGACTGGACCTCCTGCTATTTTTGATGTGGTAATAAATACCATTAATGAAACAATGATTGGATCTATTGTATATACTATATTACTTTCATTTATTATTCTTACTGCCGTATTCTGGTACACTGATGGTCAACCTTTGCTTGGAATTATCTCTATGCTTCCAGTTCTATTAGTCTTAGTGTGGATTTTAGGAACAATGGTTACAATAGGATATACTCTAAACGTAATGACTATCTTAATTGGTGCTTTGACTGTTGGATTAGGTGTAACATATGCTATTCATATTTCACATAGATTTATTGAAGAAATAGAACACCATAATTCATTAGACAAGGCTATCAATAACACTGTCAAAAATACAGGTTCAGCTCTATTTGGAGCTGCTATGACTACTGTTTTAGGATTTGGAGTATTATTCTTTGCAATATTGCCTCCAATGAAACAATTTGGAACAATGACTGCATTAACGATATTTTACTCTTTCCTATCTAGTGTTTGGGTTCTTCCAAGTATGTTAGTAATTTGGGCTAGACAAAGTGGACTAACTGAAAAAGAACAAAAACCCGAAGATGAAATCTCTGAAGAAATAGAAAAATCCGAGAATAATGGTGGAAGTGAAAAAGAATAAACTAAAATTTATTAATTAAATTTAAAACTAGTTTCTCGCAAGAATCGAGTGCACTTTCATCAGATGATCTTAAAACAATAGTTGCACCATAAATTCCATCTCTAGAAAATGGATAACTGCCTACTGCAACGTTTGAAAACTGATCTTGAAGCTTTGTTAGCTCTTCAGCAAAAAAACTTTCCCCAACCAATATCTCATGTGATCTCGAATTGACAATATCTCCAGATTCAAGATAATCATACATTCCTTCCAACATACCTTGCATTATCTTTGGAATACCAGCCATAACAAACACATTGTCTATTTTGTACCCTGGAGCCTTCGTTGCTGGACTGTAGATTAATTCTCCCCCTTCTGGGATGCGAAGCATCTTGAGTAACGGCTCTGTTAATTCTTTGTCACCCAAATAAGTCTCCATTTTTTCTAATGCATCATCATCTATTTTTGCTTCAACTCCAAAGGCTTTCGCAATACATTCTGTTGTGATATCATCATGAGTTGGACCTATTCCGCCTGTTGTGAAGACGTAATCATATTTTTTTCTTAAAGAATTTACGGCACTAATTATTGCATCTTCATCATCTAAAACAACTCTAACTTCTGATAAAGAAATACCTAATTTACCCAACCATTTTGCAAGATATGCTAAATTTTTATCTTCAGTTCTTCCCGAAAGAATTTCATCTCCAATAAGAACTAAAGAAGCTTGTTTCACAACTTTTCCAAGGCCTTAATTCTTTTTTCCATTGGTGGATGAGTCGAGAACATATTAATGAAAAAACCATCACCTCTTAATGGATTTGCAATACACAAGGCTGCATTACTAGGTGAACCACAATCTAATGGTTTTCTGTGATTCTCCCATTCTAATTTTTTAAGAGCGCTAATCAAAGCCCATGGTTTGTTTGTCAATCTAGCTGCTGTGGCATCTGCATGATATTCTCTAGAACGTGATACTGCCATCTGGAGTAAGAAAGCTGCAAGAGGAGCTGTTATAGCTACTAAAATGAGTAAAGCGGGATGCACATTTCTATTTCGGCCAAACATGCTATTCCACATCATCATCCTAGCTGCAAAAGATATGAACCCTGCAATTACGGCTGCCACACACATGACTAAGGTGTCTCTATTCTTTACATGGGCCATTTCATGAGCCATGACTCCTTCTAATTCATGATCATCAAGTACTGACATTATGCCTGTTGTTGCTGCTACAACTGCATTTTTTGGATTACGACCCGTTGCAAAAGCATTAGGTGTTGATGATGAAACTATTGCAATTCTTGGAGTTGGAAGGCCATTCAAATCTGCTATTTTCTTTACAATACCATATAACCTTGGATTATCCTGTCTCTCAATTATGCGCGCACCATAGGCTCTCAAAACTATTGAATCACTATAGAAATATGAGTAAAGAGCAATTGGCAAAGAAAATATTAGGAAAAAGAAAGCCCCACCTATGAAATTTCCTGCAAAATAAGCACCAAATATTGAACCAACAATCACCATCAATAGTGTCATCAGAAAATATAATCCAAATAGACGAAGTATTGCCATAACCTTAGATTTTATACCTGTAATTAAAACTTATTTAGTTAACATAATGCTCATACTCTTGGTTTTCAAGCATTTGGATAGCCTTCTTTTCTATCTCAGAATCATATCTAAAAACTGGATTAGAGCTATCGCCTTGAGGCATACGCAAATTATCTAATTCATTCTTTGAAAAAGCTATTACGGCCTCAACCATTAAATTAGAAGCAACAACAGTTGTTTTGTAACATAAATCATGGTAATCCTCTCCTTTCCTAACTTCAATTTCCCTTTTTCCAACTAAATCTCCTGCATCTATATCACTAGAACAAAAATGACAACTACTACCAATTTTTATTCCTTCATGAACGCTCCAAGCTGGTGATGCCGAACCTCGACATTCGGGCAATAATCCGGGATGAGAATTAAGAACACCTCCTTTGTTTTCACCATATTCCAAAATTTTACCTCTAATTATTCTAGTACCTCCGAATACTATCAAATCGGGATTGGCTTTTTCAATATGCTCAATACAATGTTCATCATTATGGATTGGTACTTCTACAGTGGGAATATTGTATTTCTCAATTTGAGATTGCATTTTAGGAGCGAAGGGATTGGAACCTAGTCTAAACTCAAACTTTTCTCTTTCAGTTTTTCCACCTTCTGAGTTTTCCTCGATTATCAAGGCAGGAATAAATCCTGAATCAATAAGTTGTGAAAGCATCTCTCTCCCCCAAGGGTGCTCAGTTATTGAGAAAAATACAAAATTCATCTATGTGCAACCACCTTAAATTCAACCAAAATGGGAGTAGGTAGTGCCCCAACTTCAACTGTTGTCCTCGTTACCTCATATCCTTTAAGATAATCTGAATATATTGCATTAAATTTAGAAAAATCTTCTTTCATATTAGTCAAGAATACCATTATATCTACTACATTAGACATCGACAAATTTGCGGCTTCAAGTATTGCATTTACATTGCTAAAAACTGCATGTGTTTGAGATTCTATGCCTTTTGGTATTTCATCTGTTTCTGGATGCCTTGGACCTACGCCAGAAAGAAAAACTAAATCTCCAGCCTCTTTGGCATGTACATATGCACCTACTGGTTTAGCGGCCCTATCTGTATTAATCGCCATCACTTTCCTCTAAAGGCCCCATTCCTGGTTGATCATAAAAATCTAATACTTCTCTATCTCCTTTATAAAACTCAGGATCATCTTCATCATACTCAAGATCGCCTGCCGTATCTTCTGCCGGTGTTAATGTTACAACTGCTGCTCCTGTTCCCCATATAGGTTCATATGCCAGGACACGCCCATCATACAAATTATTCTGACCCATAATTGAAGCCATAACCCAGAAAGGCTTGAAACTTACTACCTTTGGCACTCTTGCTTCATCGTGAAATTGTCGAGATAATTGTGAAACATCCTCTAATCTTCCCTTCTCCAAATATTCAAGGAATTTCAAATTCCATTCATTATCCTTGAGTGAATGTATCTTATCTTCTGATATTTCAAACGCTTCTGTATGCAGCCTATTTGACAATGCTGAGACTACCACTACAGCTGTTTTCTTTCCATCTTTTTCTATTGCATCTCTGATAGATTTTCCAAGAACTATAGTCTCTGCTCTGTTAGCATACATATTACTAGACACTATACTTGCTGGTAATTTATTATCTGGATTTAGCAACTTAAGTGCCACAATAGAACCTGTGTCTATTGGGAATCCATAATACGAAACAGTTCGAGCATGTAGACCTCTAGCCTCACATGTTTTGACTGCAAGATTTGCAAAATCGGGATCCATACGGAATTTATATGGAATACTACCTAATGCATGGAATTCATCATCTACGTGAACCCACTCTGGTTCAGGAAAAGCTTGAATTTGATGGCCCAATATAGATGGCCAAAATGTACTGTAAATTACTATTCTTTCAGCTCCAGATGTCTCTATTTCTTTCCTCGCAATCTCATAAGCTTTCCTAACCTTATTCCATCCCTCATTTTTCTCAGGGCAAAGAAGTGGGTGTGGTAAACCAGGAACTAAAACTCCTTTACAAACTACATCATTTCTCATACTTTTGCCTTTCGAGGGTCCCATCCAACTATCGCATTTCCAGTACCTATTACTGTCCCATAGGCATGCACTACTGCCTCATAATTTGGAAAACCTAATGCACTAATTAGCCAAGTAAGACTGCCTGCTTCTGTTTCAGCTATAGTCTGTTCAGTAAAATCTGGCATCAAGTCAATCATTTCTTTTGTTTTACCTTCTCTCATAAGATTTATCATCTTCATATCCCACAGGTACTGATGATGGTTAGTTACATGCTCTTTACTCATATCTTCTGGAATTTCAGGCTCCACAGTAAAATGTCGATGTGATAACGAATTACTAGACAATAATATTGCTTTCTTACCCGAAGCTTCGACTGCCTTACGTGTTGCTTCTCCTAGTTTAATCATATTAGCTTGCATCAATTCTGCATTAAAATAAAATTTAGAGCGATGTGATGAAATAGATACTATCGGCTTGTCCCAAGTTGGATTTGTAAGATGACAGCTAGTAACAGTACCATAATCTATTCTAAAATCTGGATTTTCCATCATTTTCATCGGCAAACCTGCATCAACAGCTTCATCATGTATACTCTTTGCTAATTCCACATCTACCTTCAAATCATAATTATATCTAAATAAATTTGGAAATACTGGATCCACCGACAAAGATTTGAACTTTTCTACTCCGAGTAAATGTGTCCCAGTAAATGTTTGCCAGTGAGGCGTATGAACTATAATCACGTCATAATCCCTATCTGACATACTGTTGCGAAGACGCTCATATCCCCAACGTAGTTCCTCCCAACCACCTTCTGATGTTGCCTCATTCTGTGGTGGATTCTCTGCGTAAACCAAATGTGGAGGATGTGGAGCTAAAGCACCTAATACTATTTCCCCTTTAGACATATTGAGACATTTAAACCCAGTTATAAGACAATTAGGTTAACTAGAAATAAATAAATTCCAATTATTTACTCTTTAACACAAATATTTACAGGCTGAGAAAAAAAGCTTAGACTCCAACGTCCGCCTTCGGTTCCAACTCCACTATCCTTAACTCCGCCAAAAGGTACACGTAAATCTCGATGTAACCATGTATTAACCCAAACCATTCCGGTTTCAATTTTTTCAGCTATTTTCTTTCCTCTCGCTGAATCTGAAGTCCATACAGAACCTGCTAAACCATAATCTGTGCAATTAGCCATTTCAATTGCTTCTTTTTCTGTTCTAAAAGGATGTAAAGTAACTACTGGGCCAAATATTTCCTCTGTAGCAGTTCTACTTCGATGATCAAGATTAGAAATTACAGTTGGTCGTAAAAATGCCCCCATATCAAATGGAGACTCGAGATTAGGGCGGTCTCCGCCACATAATATCTCTCCGCCCTCTCTTTGAGCTAAATGAATATAAGATTCAACCTTATCTCTATGTGCAAATGATACTAATGCACCTAAATCTGAATCATCAGATGAAGGATTACCTACCTTCATATTATCAACATAATTAACAAATTTTTCAATAAATTCATTCCAGATTTTGTCTGAAACCAAAATTCTACTACCGCAAAGACAAACCTGCCCTTGATTGAGAAAACCTGCTCTAGCAATATCTGGAATAACTGAATCAAGGTTTACGTCATCCAAAACTATTGTTGCATTCTTCCCACCTAATTCTAAACTTAATTTTTTGAACATTGGAGATGCTGTCTCAGCTACCTTTTTCCCAGTAATTGTTCCTCCTGTAAAGGATATCAGATTTACTTTAGGATGTGCAACTATGGTTTGTCCAGCTTCATGACCTAAACCATGAACTATATTCACTACTCCTGCAGGCAAACCCACTTCATGAATTACTTCTGCAAGAAGATTAGCTGTTAATGGTGTTAATTCTGATGGTTTAGCAACAACTGTATTGCCCATGACTATTGCTGGAGCTATTTTCCATGAAAGAAGATAAAGAGGTAAATTCCATGGAGTTATCAGGCCTGCGATTCCCACGGGCTTAAAGACAACATAGTTAGTTGCATCATCCATCTCAAATTTTTCTTCACTATAATCCTTACTAAATTCTGCAAAAAAACGAAAGTTAGAAACTGATCGTGACGCATCTACTGCTCTTGCCAATTTAATTGGTTTACCTGTATCTAATGACTCTAATTTCGCAATATCCTCAGAACGAGATTCCAATTCATTTGCTATTTTATCTAACCAACCTCTTCTTTCATCTAAACTCAAATTACTCCATGAAGTACGAGATTTTTCAGCTGCAAGCACAGCTTCTTCAACATCATTTGGTTTTGATCTAGGAATCTTAGCTATTATTTCCCCTGTAGCTGGGTTTACATCCTCAATGGTTTCTTCAACGCTTACAAATTTTCCATCAACATAATTTTGAACCGTAATCATTCTGTACTCTTATAATCTTCTGGATCAAAATACCATCTATCATTATCAGGATCCCAATCGTCCCAAGTCGGAATGTCTTTTAATTTTTCTAAATACTTTTTAGGTACAACTCCAGGAACTAAAAATGCCTTCTGTCTTCTAAGAGGGTAGGGATTCCTTAATTCCATTCCTAAAACTCCAAGAATTCCTCTTGCAATATACCAAGTAGCCTGAGGATTCCAACCGTGTGCTATTTTGATAACAACACCAAGTCCCTCTGGATAATCTTCATGAATTATAGACAACCCAAGTAATCCATCTGCACCCTCTTTAGCAATCACCTTGCCATCACACGTTTTGATTATTGTAGTGTCTAATCTATTAAAGCCACCAACCAAATCTGGATTCTTAATCATCGCTTCCCAAATCCAATTTTCATCTCTTTCTTTAGCTAAACCGGAATAACACGCTGCCAATTCATTAACTGTATTTGATAAAGTAGGAAATCCATCTCCATCTCTTGCAATTCTTTTAGGGTTCCAATCTTTGCCTAAAAAATGTCTAATTTCTTCTAAAAAAGCAAAGAAAAAAGGATGACTAGGAAGAGTATAACCTGCACGATTCCAACCTTTACGACGACAACCGAGAAGAATTGCCGCATGCTGCCCCGATGAATTAGAATACCATCGACGAGCTCTTCTAACTTGACGACCAAATTGAACTAAAGGTAAATCCAAAGGGGTTTGCATCAATCCCCAATCTGATTGTGGAAGAAGTGACTGAGCGGCTTTGACGTGCTCAGAAGTTCCATTATGGCTGGCTACTGAAATTGCTTTTTGATCCCAGGTCAAATCAGATAATTCATCTGAAAATACCTTAAGCATTAATGGTTTCATCATTGAGCGGCCATAGCAAAGAACATTGCCTCCAAAACTATGAATATTATCGCCACCACTATACCAAGCTACTGCCCCATGTATAGTTGTCTCACTAACTCCATTTCTTCTATAATCTACTAAAGGTTCCCATTCTACATCTCTACCTGTAGGTATGTCTCCCTCAGTATCTCCCAAAGGGCTACTAGGATACAAGTCTTTGATATCTGTCGGGTGGCTCATTTTGTCAATTCCTCAACGCGAGGTACAACCTTCTTCATGAAGGCTTCCATGTTTCGTATTACTCGAGGGCTATCATGATTAAAAAAATCAAACCAAGCCATAATACAGTCATCTGGATGAAACCTTTTGGCTATTTGCTGTGCTACCTCTTCTACATTACCAATAACTGAATTATCAGCAGCCCTTGAAACCTTGAGAGGATCAATAGTTCCTTCCAATGCCCCCCAATAAGAACTCAATGACTTTTTCGCTTCTTCTTTTGCAGCTTCAGTTTTTTCTATTTCTGATAAATTTTGTTCGTCATTCACAAATACCATCAAAGTTCTTGGCATATAATTCCTCCTCCAAGGCCCTCCTTCTGAATTAAAATGTGTAGTCATTCTTTCATGTGTTGCTTCAATAACTTCAGAAGGTGTTATTGACAAATTAAATACTTTAACTGGCCTGATTTTGTTAACTTCTTTTTGAAGAGGCACATCATGAGATCCTAATATCAAATCTAATAAATCTCTATTCCAATCTTGAGGTATATTTTTTAAATCTTCAAAAATATAGCGATTAGGAATAATAATTTCTTGAGGTGGAGAATCTAGTGAATCTCTATTTACTGCTGCATTTTGAACTGAAAACCAATCCTCATCACTTCTAAAATTGTTCCTAGTCAAGATAGTTTTACGAATAATGTTGCTGTTCACAACTTCTCCATTCAGTAAACGCAAGAATATCTCGCATGCTTCTGCAAAAATCTGACCTCGAAGTGCAGGCCAAGCAGCTTCCTCTACTTCATCTCTAGGAGTTATCCCATAGGGACGGGCCATGAATTCAAAACGGCCTGAGGAAAAGCCAATCCTCAGCCTCCTTTTTTCATCTTCATCAAGACCATGTAAAGCCAAAAATGAACCAACCTTTTCAGCGGTAGCAATTGGACCTCCTTGAATCAAAAGACTCAAAACTGCTGAACCTACCTCAATATTCTTTGTCTTAGAAAACATTAAATGAGCTAGTTGAAAAAAATCAGTACACAATCCTACTTCCCCCTCCCAATGAGGAACTACAGGATTCTTATTTTTCTTCTGAACTTCTGTAGAAAGATGAGCTTGTGCAACCCAAGCAGTTCCAAAACCTAAACTATCTGCAGATTCTAACTGTTCAAAAAAATTATTGAACATTGTACTCTCGTCTGGAATTATACCCTCAATAGGCACCTGTGATATTGATAAAAATATGTCAAAATCCATTAAATTGAACCTGTTCTTCCTCCATCTACGGGAATGCTAGTCCCTCTCACAAAACTAGCTGCTGGTGATGAAAGGAAGGCTACTACATTGCCAAGTTCAGAAGGATCGGCTAAACGTCCTTCCGGTACTGTACTCAACCAAGAATTTTCTACTTCCTCTTGGCTTATTCCCTTCTGCTTTGAAAGTGTTTTCTTCAACTCTGCAAGTCTTTCTGTATTTGTGAATCCAGGTAAAACATTGTTTATAGTTATAGAAGGTGGAAGCTCTTTAGACATTGTTTTTGACCATGAAGCCATAGCTCCTCGTATTGTATTACTTACTCCTAAACCAGGTATAGGCTCTTTAACTGATGTTGAAATAATATTAATTATTCTGCCATAATTTGAGGACTTCATGCCTTCTAAAAGTAACTGAACCAAAGTCTGCGAGGCTAGAACGTGCCTAAGAAACGCCTTTTCAAAATCATGAGGTTCAGCCTCAATGAGTAAGCCTGAAGGAGGTCCTCCTGAATTATTTATCAATATCTGAAATGGGCCATTAGTTTCTATTTCTTCACTTATTAATTTTTTCAAGGAACCTAAATCCTCTAAATTACAAGAAATTGAGTTCTCTCCTGAGGCGCTACGAGACATTATTACTACTTGTGCGCCACAATCCTTTAGGGACTCTGCAGTAGCCTTCCCAATTCCACTTGTACCTCCACAAACTAATGCTCTTTTACCTTCAAGATTAATCAATTAATCACCACTAAAACCATAAAATTCTACATTCTTTAATTTAGGTAATGCACTCTTTTTTATCAATATAGTCCTGACTGACCACAAATCCACAAACACGCGGTATTTCAGAGTCATATCAAGATAGTCTACTCCTGAAGAACCACCTGTACCAATTCGTCTACCTATAATTCGTTCAACCATTCTTGCATGAGAATTACGCCACAAAATCACTGATTCTTCTAATTCTATTAACGTTGATATCAACTTTCTAGGCCATGCTAATAATGGCAAATTTCTGTAGGATTCTATGAATATCAAACCTGCCCTTGCTCTATCTGGTTTACCTTCTGGTTTTAAAAAATCATGCGCTTCAGAATTTGTGTCTGGATATAGTTCTTTATGAGCAAGAAGATAATCTTCTATAAAATCATCAACAGCCTGTTTGTCATCTGGTGATATTGGCATTGAACCTTGAATTGGTGTTCTTTGAAGCCATTCTTGGACAACCTCGTATATCGATTTACCAAATGAACTATCGTGCTTTCCAGTTGGCTTCCCATCAATCCATTTCTCGCCCATAATTGCCTCTAGAACTCTCATCTGAACAGATTCAAAACCTGATGCTGTACCTAATTCATCTCTAAAATTAAGAAAATCTTGTGGCTCAAGAGTTTCCATGACTCTCCACTGCTGAGCCATCACACGAAATATTTCAATTACTCTATCCATGTGATGAACAGCTTGAGGGATTTTTGTTTCTTCAACATTATCTCTGTCAAGTATATCTCTTGTACATTTCAACTCATTGATTACTAATTTAAACCATAATTCAAAATTTTGATGAATCAAAATAAAATGAAGCTCATCGTTAGAAAGTTTACTCTCATCATCTTCAAGACCCGTCTGTAGACTAAGTAATTCATCAATTCTTAGATATTCTCCGTATGTGGGGGACATGGTTACTCAGAGAGGTTGGATATTATATCGTCTTGGCTCAACGTATTCTCTCAAATATATTATCTTAAAATACTATTAATATGGCCTACTCTCAGGAATTATGCTAATCTGGGCACATGGTTTATGGGGAAGTCCGAATGGAAGTAAAGTAACTGCCATCAGAGAAAGCGGGATTGAAGTTCTTTCACCCGATTTTAATAATATGGAATTAGAAGAAAGAGTAGAAATACTAAATGAACTTGTATCTGAAGAAGAGGTTATTCTTGCAGGTTCAAGCTACGGAGGTTTAGCATGTGCACTAGTTGCTCAACGAAATCCTGAGCAGATTAAGGGAATGTTGCTTCTGGCTCCTGCACTACATTTGCCTGAACATCCCAATGACAAACCTGGGAAATTAACTGCACCTACTACATTTCCAATTACGATAATACACTCCACTACTGATGAAATTGTGCCTATAAGTGCCAGTAAAGATTACATTGATCGTTCTGGAAAGAATCTAAGGCTAATTGAAGTTGAAGACAGTCATGTTTTAGAGAATTCAATCAAACTTATTATTTCTGAAGCAAGAAAGTTGCTTAATTGCTGAAATCTTTTACTTTTTCAACAAGATCCATTCTTCTTAGACGCCAAATTCCATATGGAGTGATGGCTAATGATATTATTAGAACCGTAGCAATCAAAAAAAGAACGACCTTTATACTAGGCACAACTGTAATGTAGAAAGTCCAAGAAGAGAATTCGCCGGCTATATAGACAGTACCAAAGTAAGCAAAAATAGCTCCAAATATTCCGCCAACCAGACCAATCACAAAATTTTCACCAATTATCATAGAACCTAGTCTAGTCGTAGAAGCCCCAAGAACTCTAAGTGTTGATAACTCTAAATCTCTTTCTCCAAGGTTCATTACTAATGTATTAAATAATACTGCAACTGCAACGAGAATTCCAAGGAATATAAAAACTCCTAAAAATTGGGATTGTTGTTCTAAAAGTTTCTCAATTCCTAAAAGTAAATTTCGTTTCTCTGTTAGTCCTTGTGAAACATCAGCTAGCTCTCCATCAACTGAATCTCCATTTTCTAGTTTAAGATAAACTGACGTTGGCTCTATCCCTATCTCTTTATCTAAGAATGTGTGATGGAAATAGATTGTCCGAGAAATCTCTCCGCGTGTTGTACCTACAAGTTTAACATCAATATCCATAGTTCCAAGTTTCAAGATACGCTTTTCATTCAATTTCCAGTCTAGTAAAGCTGCAGTCCCCTCATCAGCCAAAACTTGAACCGTGGCGGTTTCCTTAGCTGGTAAATTTCCCTCAATAAGATTAACTAAACGCAATGATGGTCCGTCTGTAGCAAAAATTTCCAAACCTATTGCAGTAAATGGCTTTGATTTTCCCGAATCATCCTTAATTGTTCCGAAAGGATACTCCGTAACTAATTCGTATGTTGCATTATGTTTGTTTGACCAAGCAATTATACCTTCTGGACCACCCTCAGGAATATCTGCCTGAACATCCCATTGCTGCCCTTCTTCTAAATTGTCCACAAGAATATCAACCATTGAACCTGAAAACATCAACATTGATCCATAAATCAACATGGACAATCCTACTGCAAAAAAAGTCAAACTTAGACGGACTGGCTTACGCATGCTTGAACGAATTGTTAATCCAATCGTAGTAGGTAGCTTAACAGTCAAATTCTGAAGAAATTTAGAACCAACACGCACTTCATGTTGACCTCCTAGAATATCTAATGGTTTCAGCCTTGATGCTGTCCAAGCTGGTTTGAGGCCTGATAAAAAGACAATGACCATTGCAATTCCTACTATCTCCATCACCATAACCCAGTCAACAGTTTCATTCAAAATTGGAAGACCTATTATGCTCTCATAAATATCTAGCATTGCTCTAATTCCAAACAAAACACCCAACAGAATACCAATCGCACTACCAATCAATCCAATAACCAATGGAGCAAGCATATATCCAATCATAATTGAGTTTCTAGGAACTCCAAGTGTCCGCATTATAGCTATTTCACGAGATTGACTCTGTATCAATCTCTGGAGACTAAGTATTATAGTTATTGAGGCTACAATGGCGAGCATTGCAGTAACTGCTGGGAAACTCTTTTGAGCTCCTTCAAGGTCTGCTCTCAAAAATTCTACTGAAGGGACCTCTCCTCTATCGTTTACTGTGGCTGTGCCTGAATCGGCATCCAACAAGACTTTCTTCACATGATTCTTAACTGGACTAATTTCATCTCCTTCAAATTTGTCTGTTGTTGGAATATCAAAAGCTGGTGTTCCTTCTAAATCAATTAAAATTTTATTTGATGAACCTGAAGTAAGATTTGCTAGTTTCTCAAGCCCTTCAGCCGTGAGATACCCTGTAACATAAGTGCCGACATCAGCTGGAAAAAGAGACCCTTCAGGTGCAAACCAAAAATGGTTTGAATGATAACCAAAACCCATTACTGTAAAATTCATACGACCCTCACCGACACCTAGTGATACTGAACTCCCAACCGAAATATCCAAATCCTCGGCTACATGGGCATCTATTACAATTTCGGTTGGTGCTTGTGCAACTCTCCCTTCACAACATTCATGATTTGGTATCCAAACCTTATCTACTTCGCCTTCATCAATTCCGTGCCAGACTGCAGCGACTAGAATCTCTTCACCTGACTTGTCTACATGAAAAAGAGTACCATCTACAACCAATCTAGGTTCACATTTGTCTATTGATGGTGAATCAACAGGAAAATCCTCTTCAAATTTATTACAAAGATTCTGTGATTCCTCTTCAGACCAAGTACCTCCTGGGAGATTTACCCAAATATCTGGAAGATTTACTCCCTCTTTATTATCTTCATAAATATTGTCATAGAGTACAGCCACATTGGTAGCATAACCTCCCATTGAGATTCCACCTAGAACGCCTATAGCTACCATAAGAATTACTGCAACTAAACGTATTTTGGTTCTCCAAAGACTGCGGGCTAATCTTTTAGTTAGAAGAAAAGACATTAATTCGGGATGACTGCCTCATCTGACTCAACTTTACCACTATCAAGGCGAATAACACGTGTTGCATATTTTGCTAACGATTCATCATGTGTTACCATAATTGTAGTTATATTTTCTTTTTTACAAGCTTCAGTTAAGACATCCATTACTTTAGCTGATGTTTCAGTATCCAGATTACCTGTCAATTCATCACCCAGTAATAATTTAGGATTTTTAGCTATACTTCGAGCAATAGCAACCCTTTGTTGTTGACCACCGCTAATTTCAGATGGAAAACGATCTATTTCACTCTCTAATCCTACTAATCTTAGAACTTCCTTAGCTCGATTAACATCTCTCTGGCCTGAAAGTTCCTGTATTAACAAAACATT
>Ga0208408_1000579_pt1 | contig 23398 bp, 27 predicted proteins | sample ETNtaG_4_FD_185776 | JGI IMG/M metagenome (GOLD analysis project Ga0208408, IMG submission 185776) | Marine microbial and viral communities from oxygen minimum zone, Eastern Pacific Ocean - ETNP201406SV67 (SPAdes) (version 2) | ecosystem: Environmental > Aquatic > Marine > Oceanic ... | reverse complement strand
CCAAAGGTGATGTCAACTGTATCTCCTACATTTGATGTAATTTTTGCAATCTCTTCATCTTTTAGGTTTAAAGTAAATTCTTCATTTGAATTAATTGATACTGTCACTTCATCATGAATGTGGGGAGGAATTGTTATTACAGAACTAGAACCACCTGTCGAAGGAAGTGTACCAACCATAAACATAATGTGTACGGCACCACTGTTACTATCTGAACCATTATTATGATACGCACCAACTGCCAAGTCATTAATTCCATCACCATTCCAATCCCCAATGGTTGCAATAGAGGAACCAAATAAATCAGCATCACTTATGTCCGGACCGTTTGGAGTAGAGTCGTTAATCTCTACAGTAGAGTCTATAGAACCGTCAGTGTTCATAAACATAATGTGTACGGCACCACGGGTATCACCTGAACCGTCATCTTTGAGTGCACCAACTACAATCTCATTAACTCCATCACCATCCAAGTCCCCGATGTCTGCAACAGATGATCCAAGGTTATCTGTAGCACTTATGTCCGGACCGTTTGGAGTGGAGTCGTTAATCTCTACAGTAGAGTCCACTGAACCGTCAGTGTTCATAAACATAATGTGTACTTCACCACTGTTATTACCTACACATGATACACAATCAGCCCCAATTGCACCAACTATAATGTCATTTACACCATCATTATTCAAGTCCCCGATGTCTGCAATAGAGGAACCAAACATATCATATCCCTCTAGTTCAGGACCGTTTGCAGTGGAGTCGTTAATCTCTTCAATAGAGTCTATAGAACCGTCAGTGTTCATAAAAAGAATGTATACGGTACCACGATTATTACCTCCAGTATCATCACCGTCTGCACCAACTGCCAAGTCATTCACGCCATCACCATCCAAGTCCCCAATGTTTGCAATAGACATTCCAAATTTATCATGATTACTTAGTTCAGGACCGTTTGCAGTGGAGTCGTTAATCACTTCAGTAGAGTCTACAGAACCGTCAGGGTTCATAAACATAATGTGTACGGCACCACGATTAATACCTCCACTGGTATTACCAGTTTCATCCGTATCATCACTAGTTGCACCAACAGCAATGTCATTTACACCATCATTATTCAAGTCCCCAATGTTTGCAATAGATCTACCCCAGTAATCATTATTAGTTAGTGTAGGACCGTTTGCAGTGGAGTCGTTAATCACTTCAGTAGAGTCTACAGAACCGTCAGTGTTCATAAAAAGAATGTGTATGGCACCACGATTAGTACCTCCATCATCATCACCATGTGCACCAACTGCCAAGTCATTTACACCATCACCATCCAAGTCCCCAATGTTTGCAATAGATATTCCAAAATTATGAGTATTACCTAGTTCAGGACCGTTTGCAGTGGAGTCGTTAATCTCTTCTGTAGATGTTACATCACCATCTGCAGCATATGCATCTGATGGCACATGAAATCCAAGGGAAACAACTAAAATAAAAATGAGAATAAATTTAATTTTCAATTTGTACAATGTGATCTGAAATATATTATATTTATGGACTTTTCTATGACAATGATAAATTCTCGAAATATTTTGTATCAAGAAATGTATGGTATTTAGCTGAAAAGACAACGCCGGGAAAGGGATTCGAACCCCTGCACGCTTTCACGTAGCTGTTTTCGAGACAGCCGCCTTACCGCTTGGCTATCCCGGCAGTTATTCTAAGATTTTCTCCATAATAAAGCAAAGTCAAATGAAATTATGACGTATCATCAATATCAAAAAGTTCATTTCTAAATCTATTTTTAATTTGATCCTTAGTTTTGCTCCATTCATCCTCACTTACATAATCAGTAAAAATTGAATGAAAACCAGAAAAATTAGGCTGATTCAATACAGAAATGATATTTTGTTTTTCTAATTCAGAGAAAGGAAAATAAGAAATTATTTTTAAAATTAAACCATCAGAATTTGAGCGTATTTCAAAAATTTTATCCTGTAAACTAGCAGGAATATCAATATCATTCAAGATAAAATCCAAACATTGTTCATATATTAAATCAATTTCACAAAAAAATGGAAATCAAATGAAATATTCATGAAAAAGGAATAAAAATACAGATCAGCCATTAAAAGATAAACCCAAAATAACACAAAATGTTCATAGTTTTTCATGGGACTAAATCTAAAAGACCTAGTAGTCAGAGAGAAAACAACTCTAGAGGCATTTTCTACAAAAATAATTGCAATTGATGCATACAATGCAATTTACCAGTTCCTGGCAAGTATTAGAGGACCTGACGGATTACAATTATCAGATGCGGAAGGGAGGATTACAAGCCATCTCAGTGGGTTACTTTATAGAAATGTCAATTTTTTATCATTAGGAATAAAACCAGTTTACGTATTTGATGGAAAACCACCGTCATTAAAAACTGCAGAAATTGAACGAAGGAAACAGATCAAAAAAGATGCAACTGTAAAATACGAAAAAGCAATAGCTGAAGGAAATATGGAAGATGCAAGAAAATATGCACAACAAACAACAAGTATGAGAGATGGGATGGTAAAGGAATCAAAACAACTTTTGAAATGTTTTGGAATTCCATACATTGATGCACCATCAGAAGGAGAAGCTACTGCTGCACATCTAACTAACACAGGACAAGCATATGCATCAGCCAGTCAAGACTTTGATTCTATTTTATGTGGGGCAAAAAGATTGGTAAGAAATTTCACAAATAGTGGAAGAAGAAAAATTCCAAATAGGAATACATACATCGATGTGCTTCCAGAAATTATTGAAACACAAAAAACATTAGATGCAATAGGGTTAACAAGGGAAGAGTTAATCGATGTAGGAATATTGATTGGTACTGATTTTAATCCAAATGGATTTGAAAGGATAGGTCCAAAAACTGCATTAAAAATGATAAAACAACATTCAAGACTAGAGGACATTCCTCAAATTCAAGAACAACTAAACGGAATAGACTATCAACAGATACGAAAAATCTTTTTGGAGCCAGAAGTTGCAGACGTAGATGAAATTATTTTTGAAGAAGTAGATTATGATGCAATAACAAACTATCTAGTCAAAGAGAGAAGTTTTTCTGAAGATAGAATTCAATCTACTCTAAATAGATTAAAAAAAGCATTAGAGAGAAAAAGTCAAAACCTAGATCAGTGGTTTTGACAAGATTTCAATTTAATAAGTAGTAAATATAATTTTAAAAAATGATTCAAACTGAAGCAAGAAAAATTCTAAAAGATGCACCAGTAATGTGGAGGAGAATTAATTCAATTGGGATCATTCTTGACTGTAATTCAACATATGCAGCAAATCTAGGATATGCAAAATCAGAGATTTTAGGAAAGCCAATCTTCGAACATGTGCCTAAGAATGCCTGGGAAGAGATGAATGATTCTCTAAAAACATGGTTTGAAACAGGAAAAGTAACAGATAGAAAAATTATTTTCAAAAAACAAGACGGCAGTACATTTCAAGGGTTATTGCAAGCAACTAGTCTATATGATGAAAATAAAAATTTGATCGGAAGTAATACAGTAATTTTTGATCTATCTCAAATGAACGAGGAAAAAATCAAAGAGTTTGAAAAATTCTTCAAAGAATCAAATCTCAGATTAGAAGAAATAAAGAAAAATGAATACAACCAACTAGATGAAAATTCAAAATCAGAATACAATGGACTCAAAAATATGTTTGATATGTTGTCTTTAGTTAATTTACATGAATTGAATTAGGAATCTATGAGGATTTTTCAGCAATTGATTTTTGAATTTCATTAAAAACACTCTGTACTTCTGTAACAGCTGTTCCGTCTTCTAATGTACTTACATCTCCTATTTTTTCATTATTTGCAATGGATTTTAGTAATCGTCTCATAATTTTACCGCTACGTGTTTTTGGCAATTTTGAAACAAAGTAGATTTGTTTAGGAGATGCAATTGCACCAACATCATTTCTAATTTTTATCATTAATTGTTTTTCCAATTCAGTTGTACTTGTAATTACATTATGTTTTAAAACGACAAATGCAATAATTACCTCACCTTTAACTTCATCAGGAATTCCACATACAGCAGATTCTGCAACATCACTATGAGATACAATACAGCTCTCAAGTTCTGCAGTTCCAATTCTATGTCCTGCAACTTTTAAAACATCATCTGCACGACCTAATAACCACAAATATCCATCATTATCTTTTAGAGCATAATCCCCAGGGTAATAGCAATTCTCATACTTTGACCAATAGACTGTTTTGTATTTTTCATCATCTCCCCACAAGGTCAAGAGCATGCCAGGCCATGGATTTTTAATAATTAGATATCCCTTTGTGTTTGCAGGAACATCATTACCGTTTTCATCAACTACAGAAATATCCACCCCTGGAATAGGCAATGTTCCAGAACCCGGTTTAAGAGGAATTGTTTCCAATCCAGGTAAAGGAGAAATTAGCATACCACCAGTTTCAGTTTGCCACCAAGTATCAACAATAGGGCATTTGTTTTTTCCAATTGTTTTAAAATACCATTTCCACACTTCAGGATTTATGGGTTCACCAACAGTTCCCAATAGTCGTAAAGATGAAAGATTAAATGAATTAGGTATGTCGTCTCCAAATTTCATAAACATTCGAAGTGCTGTAGGAGTTGTGTAAAAAATTGTAGCACGATATTTTTGTAAAATATCCCACATCCTAGATGCATCAGGAAAATCAGGAGCACCTTCATACATTATTTGTGTTGCACCATGAAGAAGAGGAGCATAAACCACATAGCTATGACCAGTTACCCAACCAATATCAGCTGTACAAAAAAATACATCAGAATCTTTGATGTCAAATGCCCATTTGAAAGTAGAATAAAGATGAGTTAGATATCCCCCAGTACCATGTAAAACACCTTTAGGTTTTCCAGTGGTTCCTGATGTGTATAAAATGTAAAGAGGATGATCACTAGGCAATTTTTCAGCATCACAAAATGTTGGGGCATTATCCATCAAATTATTCCAAAGTTTATCTTTTGAAGTTAAAGTGATAGGAGTTTTTGTTCTCTCAAAAACTATTACGTGGTCTACAAAATCAAGATCTTTAATTGCATCATCAACAGTCTGTTTTAATTCAATTACTTTACCTCGCCTATATCCCCCATCAGCAGTGATAATCACTTTAGATTTAGAATCATCAATTCTATCTCGAATAGAAGTTGCACTAAATCCAGAAAATACAACAGTATGAGTTGCTCCAATTCTAGCACATGCAAGCATTGCAATTACTAATTCAGGAATCATTGGAAGGTAGATTGTTACCCTGTCACCCTTTTTGACATTAAGGGATTTTAGAACATTTGAGAATTTTTGGACTTGAATAAACAAATCACCATACGTAAGAATTTGAGATTCACCATTTTCACCCTCCCAAAATATTGCAGTTTTCTCAGATTTGGTGTCTTGGTGAACATCTAATGTGTTGAAAGAGGCGTTAATTATACCTCCAGTAAACCACCTGGCAAATGGAGGGTTCCAATCAAGGGTTTGATTCCAGGGAGTAAACCATGAGAGATTTTTTGCCTGATTGGCCCAAAAAGATACAAAATCAGAATCAGCCTCTTTTCTTGTTTCAAGATCAGTATTCCCAAGACCTACATCATACAGATCAGCCATTAAAAATTGTATGAGCTTAGATCTTTCTAAGTGTTAAAAAAATAAATTAAAAAAATTATTGTGCTTCCATTCTTGCAAGCCAGTCGTTATCATTGTCGTCTTTTGAAGTTGTTGGGGTCACCTGTTCTGGTGGTTCTGGAAATGCAAATGTTACTTCAGGTTCTTGTGGTGGTTCAGAAACTGGTTCTGCCCTAATTGATTCTGAAGAAACAGGTATTAGTTCTGTTGGGGCTTCTGGAAGTATTGACTGAACAACTTGATGTGGTTCAGGAGTCTCCAGATATGATACGGCTGAATCTTGGATATTTGCTTGTGGTGGTGCAGTAATTTCTTGTACTTCTAATTCAAGATCTGCAATTCTACTCTTTACATTTGAGATTTCAGATGTTTCATGTGTAACATGCTCAATTACCTCAGTTGTGCATGATTTCACAGTATCAAATGTTGCATCAGAGATTTCATTGCTTTTGAATTGTACTTTTGCATCAAACAATAACATTTTTGCAGACTTCATTTGTTCATCTAACTCAGTCAATCTTGCCTCAAGTTTGACTTTGATTTCACTTTCTGTTTCATCTAATGATACAAGTTTTGACTTGTATTTTTCATGAATGATTTCTGCATCTGCTTTCATGTCATCATTTTCTGAAACAATATCAATCAACGCCTTTAGACGACGTAGAGTTAGTCCTTTTTCACGAATGAGTCTTTGTGAGTCGAGTCTCCATTTTGGAATAAAAATAACTGCATCGCCTTGAACTACAAGTTGCTCATATGGGATTTGCTGTAATCCTTGAGAACCGCAATCAATGCCGACGGACTGAATACTTCCGTCAATGTCAGTTATTGTACCTGCGACTTTACCCATGAATGTTCCGTACATGTCTTTGACGTTTTTTCCGATAATTTCGGTTTCGTCGTGGGTCATATGAAATGATTATGAGATTTGTATAACCGACAAAGTGTAAGAAAATGTTTTAGTTTTAGTAAGATTATTTTAACTAATTTAAAATCAAGGTCCAAAGAGTAATTTTAAAATTCAGAGACAAAATAGTAGCCTCATGATTCAAAAAGAAGAATTGGAGCAAATTTTGAATTTTGTTGCAAACAGATGGATAGATACCACTAAAGACCCAAACAACAAGAATATCGCAAATTTACCAAGTGATTTTTGGATGAATTCGATAGGAGGAAAAACTGCAAACAAAGGGTATTGGGTTACATCTTTGATGTATACAGAAAATGAAGCAGATGCTGCAGCATTCAAAGAAGTCTTACTAAGATGGCAAGCCAAAGGACAAGATAAAAACAGAGACAAAGGCCCCGATCTAATTCAAATTGGGAAAAAGAAATAGAGTATTAATAATTGAAAAATAACAATCAGATGTTGTCAGAGTTTTCAAATAAAGAAAAAAAGATTCTTTCAAATCACTTTTCAAATACAGATCGAAATGTCTTTGCAATAATTACACCAAGACAAGTTGATCGTGGTGCATTGATGTCCAGATATAGTAGGACAGACAAAAGTATGAGAAAAATTTTCCTAGATGAATTTCTAAAAAATGAAAACAGAGGTTCTGAATTTTATGATAGAGTATTGTTAGAATATGGTGATGACTCTGTAGCAGAATTAGGAGAAGCCCAAATTGCAGTTGAAGGATTATCAAATATTGCAGTTAAAAAAATTGAAGACAGACGAATTGGGTTATCATATTTAGAAAAGTCATCAAGATATGTTGCATGGAATAAAAAAGAAAACGGGAAATACAGATTTTATAGAGATGAAAAAATTATGGATTCAAAATTTGCAGACTTGTATGAAGAAACATGTAACTTTTCATTTGATGTGTATTCAAAAAACATCGAACCAATGGTAAACTATGTCAGAGAAAAATATCCAATTGAAAAATATAGTTTTAAAGATTCAAGAGATAAAAAAGAAAAATTATTTTCTAAATTAAAAATTGAAGCCGACATAAAATCTGCAAACATGATTTACAGAGGTTCAACAAAAGCTAAAGCACTAGACATACTCAGAGGATTGTTGCCTGCATCAACATTGACAAATGTCGGAATTACTGGAAATGGAAGAGCATTTGAATATCTGCTGACAATTTTAGGAGCCTCAGAACTCAAAGAAGAGCAAGAATTAGCCTCAAAAATCAAGAAAGAGTTAGACACCACAATAAAGTCATTTGTCAGAAGAGCAGATGACAAATACGGAAAAGCATTTCAAAAATATCTCAAAGATGTGAAAAAGAAAACAAGAAAAATAACTGCAAGTAAAATTAAATCAAAACCAGTAAAAGGAGCATTTACAAAACTTGTAGATTTTGAATCAGAAAAAAATTCTATTGACAAAATTATTACAAGTATAATGTATGAACAATCACCAAGTACATCATATCAAAATATTCTACAACAAGTAAAGAAAATTTCAAAACAAGAAAAAATAAAAATTATCAAAGAATTCACAAAGCTTCGAACAAACAGACGTCATAGACCATCTAGAGCATTTGAAAATGTGTATTACACATTTGATTTATGTAACAATTTTGGAATGTTTAGAGATTTTCACAGACATAGGGCATTAACATTGGAAAGACAATTGCTAACAACAGATCATGGATATAACATTCCAAATGAAATTAAAATTCTTGGAATTGAAAAAGATTTCAAAGACTGTATGAATAAAACTAGTGACACATTTGAAAAGATTAGGAAAAAGTTTCCTGAACAAAGTCAATATGTTGTAAATTTTGCATACAATTATCCATATTTTATGAAATTCAATCTAAGAGAAGCATGTCATTTAATTGAATTACGAACAGTTCCACAAGGACATGTAGATTACAGACGAGTTGCTCAACAAATGTTCAAGCAAATCAGTAAAGTTCATCCAGTATTAAGTGAAATTATGAAGTTTGTAGATATGAAAGAATATGATCTAGAGAGATTTGAATCAGAAAAAAGAACAGAAGAAAAGAGAAAAAAATTAAAATAAAAAATACTTTAACAACTAAAAATCATTATTCAAATCATGACAGATAAAATTAAAAAATCTCCTGAAGAATGGAAAAAAGAACTAACACCTGAACAATTTGAGATATGCATTAATCATGGAACAGAACCAGCATTTTCTGGAAAATACAATCAAAGTAAACTAGAAGGAGTTTTCAAATGCATATGCTGTGGAGAAGAACTATTCTCATCTAATGCAAAATTTGACTCAGGTTCAGGATGGCCAAGTTTTTGGGAACCAATTTCAGACGAAAAAATAGAGTTCATTTCAGATTCATCATATGGAATGCTTCGAACAGAAGTGAATTGTAACAAATGTGGAGCACATTTAGGTCATGTATTTGATGATGGTCCAAAGCCAACAAATGATAGGTTTTGTATCAATTCAGTTTCATTACAACATGAAAAAGACGAAGAAACACAGTCATAAAACAAGATAAATTAATTCATGAAACATCATTCAAAAATTATTAATAAACATAATTAATGATAAAAAAATCTAAAGGAAGGTAAAATGACAGAAAAAAAATCAACAAAAGGGATTGAGTGGAATTGAGAATAATTCTATGTGGATTTGGCGTAGTTGGTCAGAGTCTAGTAAAATTATTTGATTCAAGATCAGAGGATCTCTACGCAAAATATGGATTGAAACCTAGAGTAGTAGGAGTTTTTGACAGTAAAGGTAGTGCCGTAGATTCATCAGGATTGAAATTAAGTAAATTAGTTGAAGTAAAGAAAAAGTTTGGTACAGTAAAAAATTATGCAGATTCACAAAATTCAATGTCAGGAATTGAGATGTTAAAAAATGTCGAAGCTGATGTTTTGATTGAAACCACTGCAAGTAACTACAAAGATGCAGAACCTGGAATGACTCACATCATTTCTGCTATGAAAAAAGGTATGCATGTTATTTCAGTAAATAAAGGACCACTAGCATTAGCATTTCCATCACTAATGGAACTTGCAACATTCAACCAAGTAATGTTCAAATTTAGTGGGACTGTTGGAGGGGGAACACCAATTTTGGATTACGCTAAAAATAGTCTAAGCGGAGAAAGAATAACATCATTTGCAGGAATTCTAAATGGCACAACAAACTACATTTTATCAAACATGTCAACAGGATTATCATTTGAAAGTGCTCTGAAAGACGCCCAAAGTAAGGGATACGTAGAAGCTGATGAATCATTAGATTTGGATGGTTTGGATGCTGCAGCAAAACTGGTAATTCTTGCAAATTGGGTAATGGGAATGAAAGTCACACTTCCAGATATCGATTGCACAGGAATCAGAAAAGTAACAACAGATGACATCAAAAAAGCAGACAAAAATAATTGTTCAGTAAAATTAATCGCATCATGCAATAAGAAATTAGTCGTTTCGCCTGAAGAGGTATCAAATGATGATCCATTGTGCGTAAATGGAACTCTAAATGCAATTGCATTTACATCAGAACATTCTGGCACTCAAACAATCATCGGCAGAGGTGCAGGAGGAACAGAAACAGCAAGTTCAATTTTAAGAGATTTGTTAGATATCAGACAAGAGATTGGAAGAACTTGAAATCAAATTTGATTTCAAAGAGTGAGACAAATGCTCTATTAAAAACAGTTACAGAGCAATGGGGAATTGAATTTCCAAAAATAAAAAATCTCAAAGTTCATCAAATTTCTAGTGAGGCACAAATCATTACAGGCGATGGAATCAAAATTTTAAAAATCAAAGATGATTATTTGCCATTTTTATCAGAAACTAAAATGCTGGAGAAATTTCCAAACGTCATTGTGGATATGGGGGCAATCAAATTCATGTGTAAAGGTGCAAATGTAATGAGACCTGGAATTAAAAAATTTACAGAATTTGAGAAAGACCAACTTGTTTGTATTGTCGAGGAATCACAACACAAATTTTTGGCAGTAGGAAAATCAATGGTATCAAGTGCAGAATTAGAAAATATGGACAAAGGGGAAATCGTAAAAAACTTGCATTATATTTCAGATACGTTTTGGGAAACTGGAAAAACTATTTACGATTAATTATAATTATTTTATTTCTTCAGTAAATTCTTCTGTACCTTCATTTGTGATTACAAGTACATCTAAACCATCACCACTTGCAGCATCTCTCAGGGCTGCTGAACGAACTGCTTTTTTTGCTAAATCAATTGCCTCGTCTTTACTCATGTTTGGTTTGAATTGAGGATCTAAAACACCTAATGCCATTTCAGCACCAGTTCCAACTGCAGCATAATCATCAGGGAGAACAGAACCTAGAGGATCAAGAGTATACATGATTGGTTTGTCAACTACTCCCCCAACAATAACCTGAGTTAGTAGTGGGAAATAACGTCGCTCATACATCATATTTGACATCATTTTTGCGACTGTATTAGGAGGAACATCTCGTTTTAGTTCCATTTTTCTTATTTTAGCAAGAGCAGAAATTTGTAATGAAAGAATTTGCATATCAGCTACAAGACCAGCACAAGTTGCACCTACTTTAGGAGTGATAGGAAATGTTTTCTTTGTGGATTTACTTACAAGAAAATTACCAAATGCGATCCTTTTCTCACTAGCAAAAACTACACCACCATCAAAAGTAATTCCAACAGCAGTTGCTCCCGGCATATACATTGACATATTTCAAATAATTTTGCAGCATAATAAAGGGTTTTCTACATAATCTTCAAAGATCTCGCACATGTAAACAACAAAAAATGTACAAAAACCTCTTTAACCAAAATGACGTATTAGAGTTATTGACAACTGCAGAAATCAAAGAAAAAATTCTAAATGATATAGTCTTTGTAGGATTAAGATCCATTATCGGAGTAATTTTCATTGTTCATGGTATGTCAAAATTCAATCCAGGATTTGGGAACTTTTTACCAAACATTGGTTTGCCGCCAGAAATGCAGATTCCAATTGCGCTAGCTGAGGTCATTCCAGGAATTTTAATCATAACAGGAGTGTTTAGTAGAATTTCTTCGGCTCTACTTTGTATAATTATGCTAGGAGCAATATTCCACGTCAAAGGAATGCAAAGTCTTACAGGGGATGGAGGAATAGAATTGGATTTGATTCTTTTGGGTTCACTACTTGTGATTATGATTACAGGCCCAGGAAGAATTTCAATATCTCAAATCATTAAAAAAATCCCAAGATGTATTCATTAAGATTTTGAGAAATTTTCCATAATCATGCAAATACATTTGGTAGTTTTCTTCAACAAATCAACTCTAGCAAATTCATTTGGAGAATGGATTCTTGAAAACATATACGTACTTCCAACAGATATGCAGGGAGCATTTAGAATTTCAACAAAAGGATGCATAGGGCCAGTTCCAGCATTTGAGACATTAAGAATGGATTTCCCAAATGCTTTGTCAGCTGCATTTTTTACATCAGATACAAAGGATTCAGAGGAATTGGTTCGTGCCGCAGCTTCACCATGAAATACCTTAATTGCAATATCGCTAAATCCTTTGGATTTTAGATGTTTTTTTAACAACATAACTTGTTTTTTGGGATTCATTTTAGGAACTAGTCTAAAATCAATTTTTACAAGTGCCTTTCCTGGAAGAACTGTTTTTGCACCCTCACCTGTATAGCCAGAAACAAATCCAGCAATATTACAAGTTGCCCCACCAACAAGAGCCTTTTTTGCATCTAATCCTTTTTTATTTCCAACAAAGGATTTAATGCCAAATTCTTTTTTGAATGCATTTTGATCAAATGGTTCTTTAGATATAATCTCCAAATCTTTTTTTGAAAATGGTAATACATCTTTGTACCAATCTTTTATCAAAATTTTTCCATCAGAATTTCGGAGGGTGTGAACGGCCTCAATTAATCGCCATGCGGGATTTTTTATCAAAACTGCCAAGCTGGAATGCGCATCTCGAATAGATTCCTGAATAGATAATTCAACAAATAGTAGTCCTTTCATTCCTAGACCAACAATTGGCCTATTTTTTGCATCTACGTATCCAAATTCCCAAATCACACCATCACAAGAAAATTTCTTTTTGAATTTTTTCAAATAATCTTCAATATGGGCACTGCCAGTTTCCTCTTCACCTTCAATTACAAATTTGATGTTACATGGAACATCACCTGTTGTTTTCAGACATGCCTCAACTGCTTTGATTCTAGTGATTAATTCACCTTTATCGTCAGTTGCCCCTCTTCCAAAAATTTTGTTACCTTTTCTTGTTGCACTAAATGGAGGAAATTCCCATAAATCAAAAGGTTCTGCAGGCTGAACATCATAATGATTGTAAAACATTAGAGTTTTTTTTGGATTTTGTTTTGATTTGATTTCACCATAAACAATTGGGGCAACACCTTTTTTCAATCGCAATAATTCAGAATGTATTCCAGATTTTTTCAATAGTTTTTGAACTAAACTTGCACACTCTTCAATTCCCTCATTTTTTGCCGAAACACTTGGTTGTCTAATCAGAGTTTGTAAATCTGAAATTAAGTTATTCATGTGAGAATCTACATGTTTTATTGGATTCATGTCAGTTACACAATTTTATCAAATGGCTTCATAACATACGGAAGTTCATCTAACAAATCCATAGAAGTCAAATGCAAACCCAATTTCTTTTGAGTGGCTTTTCCTGCAAGTCCATTGATGAAAGTAGCAGCAGCAGCGGATTCTAATGTATTTCTGCTCTTAGATAACATTCCTGCAACCAATCCTGAAAGAACATCACCAGTTCCACCAACAGTCATTGCAGGAGTTTTTTTCTCATAAAGATACGTGGTAGAGCCATTTGAAACAATATCAGTTGCACCTTTTAGTAAAACAGTAATTCCGTATTCTTTTGCATTTTTTTCTACAAGTTTTATTCTCTGAATTTTTGAGTTTGGGGGGGATTCTCCAAATAGTCTTTTGAATTCACCGGCATGTGGAGTTACTACAACATTTTTGTTTTTCAGCAAAGGTAGAACCTCAGGTAGTAATGCACTGGCATCTAAAGATAAACGAACATCTCTGTTCAAAAGAGATTCTACAAGAAGTAATAATGAATTTCTATCCTGAATTGCAAGACCCATTCCAATTGTTGCAGAATCAAGATTTCGAGGTAATGCACCAATCAGTTTGTTTACAGCACCACGAGTAAGTTTCTGATCAACTAATGGGATCACTATAAGATTGGGAGAAATTGCACGAGTTGGGGCAACATTGATTTTTGGAACACATGTGTAAACCAAATCAGTTCCACAACGTAGTGCTGCAATTGATGACAAAATTGGAGCGCCATGATAGATGTAACTGCCACCTACAACCAAAACAATTCCATTGTCACCTTTTCTAGACGATAATTTTCTAGGAGAGATGAATTTCTTTACAAGTGGAATTGAGAGATTTTTAGTTACCAATACAATATAATCTAAAAAATAGTTGAATAAATCTTGTTTCCAAGGATATTAGAATAGTTGAGACTATTTTTTGGATGTTTTTTTAACGGTTTTTGTGGATTTAGTTGTTTTTTCAGTTTTGGTTTTTGTGGATTTAGTTGTTTTTTCAGTTTTGGTTTTTGTTGACTTTGAGCCTCTGTCAAAAAATGCCTTTCTTGCAAAACAAAGGTATGTGGTATGACCTATTCCCTGAAATGAATGTCTAGTTTTTCCTTCACGAGCTTCAATTGTTCGAATAATATGTTCAGTAGACTCGATATCAGTAAATTCATTTTCAACTAAAGCCATAGTCAATTTTTCTAATTGGTTCATGGTAGGGCAAATTGCAAAAATTGAACCACTGCCTTTCAGCATTTTTCTTACTTGTGGAATTACAACCCAAGGGTCACCCAAATCAATCAAGGCAACATCCATGTCGCTTAGTGGCATTTTTTTTGCAGTTTTCAAATCCAAATTGTGTTGAGTAACATATTTTGACATTCCAGCTTTTTTGATATTTTTTTCAGCAATTTTCATAAAATTTTCATCAACATCAAAAGTGTAAACATGACCACGTGGCTTTACAACACTTGCTACAAATGACGTTAAAGAACCACTACCTGTTCCAATTTCTAAAATTTTCTGACCGTCACCAATTCCGGCTCTGGCAATAATGTATCCAATATCTTTAGGATAAACAATCTGAGTTCCATGTTGAATTTTCATTACATAATCAAACATTGTAGGTTTGAGAACATAGACATACTTGTCCTTGTTTGTGATTAATCTAGAACCATACTCTTTTCCTATAGCATCAGAGTGTTTGATTACTCCAATATGCGTATGAAATGATTCTTTCTTAGATATTTTAGCTAGCCATTTTTTTGAGTGATTATAGTAAAATAATACAGGAGAATTGTTCTTTATTTTTTCCATAAAAATTTTCTAAAAATTTTAGATAAGAATGTAACGAGTGAATTTCAGACTATGTGCCTTCTTCATGACCACAATGGATACATCTCTTGCTTGATAGAATCTCAAACCAAGCAAAATTGTGAATAAATCCTTCCTTACAACTCATAGGACATTGATTAGATTGGAGTGGATTCAAGAGTAATGGTCAAAAACAGTCTCGATCTAAAAATCTAATTTTACACTATACGTTTTTTTCAATTTTTCATCAATTATCATCATTTTTTTCAAATCAAATGCAAATAGTATTTTAATGCCATCAAAAATATCAATATGAAATGGTAGAACTAAAAGTTCAAGGATCTGGAGGTTATGTCATTGCAGACTTGTCAGAAGAACAAGCAAAAAAAGCAGACTTGGGCGTAGGAAAATTATTTTTGGCTCCAGTTGGAAAACTAGAGGCAGAACAGATGTTCAAGCATTATTGCAATCAATGTGAAACAGAGTTTGACAATCCACCAAAGATTCACCTAGAACAAAATACCAATGAACAAGTTGCAGACAATCTAATTCTAATAGAAAGAGGTCAATACACATGTGAAAAATGTGATTCAATTATTGGCGAATACAGAGTTTTCAAAAAGAATGATGAGTCAAATGAAGCAGGTAATGCAAAACCAAGTTCATCATAGCATTTCTGCACAAATACGCATTCAATAAATATAGTAATTTTACATTTTCAACATGGCAAATCAAAAATGCGTATCATGTGGAATTAGTTTCTTTTCTCCAATGGGGTCAGACAAATGTTCCAGATGTGATGGAAAAGAATCACAAGGACATGGAGGTCATGATTCCTGTGGTTGTGGACATAGCCATTAATTCTTTTTTTCCAAAAATATAACAGGCATATATTGAGTAGAAAACTATCTTATTCATGGTAAAAACATCACAGCAAATGAAAGAGTTAGTTGAAGAATTTATCAAAATTACTGGCGTCAATTATGAAGATCAATCACAGAAGATAAGAGAGAAAAGTCAGGCAATTGAATGGCAGTATAGAGTAGGTACAAATGTAATTGTCAGTAAAAACGTCAACAGAGACGATAGGATTTATCTCAATGTAAACATGAGATTTTCTCCAGATGATTCAAAGTTGTTAATCATGACAAATCCATCATTTTCAAAAGCAATCATGGAGACTAGTCAAATTTGTACAATTTGCGATGTTGGACATCAATGGATTAAAGACAAGGATGTAGTGGTAGGATTGGCAATTTTCTCACATGTTGATGAACAGGGATTAGACAGAATTTCATTTCATAGTACATGGGATAATGTAGCAAGAGTATCAGGGCATGTTCAGAAAATATTACGCTCAAATTTCAGCGGTTTTTCCTCACAGAACAACTCAGGGCAAACTACAGAAAAGTCAATGTACGGATAATCCACTAATAATTGGCTAAAATATCAAACACAGTTTCATCTTCAACCTGATCAAAATTTTCATAAAACTCACTTACTGAGACAAAACTGTCTGGAAAATCTATTGCATAAACTTTAGAAAATTTTTGTTTTAATTCTTTAAACAGATTGGAAGGAATTATCGGAGAAGCAATTGAACAAGATGCAATCTTTTTTGTCTTTAACCACTCTGCAACAACAAATACAGTAGAACCTGTTGCAATACCATCATCTACTAAAATGATATTTTTTTCTTCAAAATTATAATTTGAGTCTCCACGATATTTTTCTAATCTATTTTGTACCTGAGTAGTTTTTTTGGATATTTCATCATTTAGGGAATTTTCTGTAAAATAATCCACATACATGTCAGGCAAGTAAATAGTTCCATCATGCAAAATTGCACCAACACCAAATTCAGGGTTGCCTGGAGGGCATAGTTTTTTGGAGACAATTACATCAAGTTTTAGATTAAAAGAGGTTGCAATTTGATGTCCTATTATTACTCCACCTCGTGGAATTGCTAAAATTATGGTTCCTTCTTTGATTGAGTCTGCCATCTTTTTTGCAAGCTCATTTCCGGCATGAATACGGTCAAGAAACATCACCTAAATATACAACAACAAAACAAATATGCTTTTTTCTTTGTTGGTTGTCTCAATGAAATAGATTTTTACAATTTTCAAGAATTGTTAATCACATATTCAATTGCAATTATCATTTCAGCTGGAGTAATCTTTTCTTCTACTGCCCATGTTGCAAGATTTGCAGTCCATTGAGGTAATTCACCATTTACTCCAAGAATTGAGGATAATTCAGATACATCTTCCGATGTTTCACTCCATTGATACAACATTGAGAGTAATACTGGTTCGCTAAAGTAACCCAAGACTTCTTGATTCAAGTTTAATGTGAAGTCAATTGGCTCATCTCCCAGTATCTCCAGAGTTAAAGGAAGTGAAATTTTGAAAGTTTGTCCATAATAATCTGCAGCTGACACCCAAACTTGAGATGGTCTCATAGAATCAGTGAATTTCATTTTAAATGAAATAATAAAATGCTCTATGACAAGTTCATCATTGAGTAATTCAAATGGAGTTTGAGTAGTTACAGGAAATTGTGTATGTGAAATGTCAGGATTTCTCCATGTAACAGTATCTGCATAGTCATATGCTACATCATCGTGATTACGATTCCATTCATAGAAACTAGTACTGGTATTATGATTTTCATCAAAGTTGTTTACAAAAAACAGATTCATGTTATTGGGTCGTTCCATAAAATTTGTGTAAATTCCAGAAGTAGGAAGTAGATGAACTGATTTGTCATCAATTACATTCAAAGTAATTTCAATCTCATCTCCAGGGTTTGCAGTTATTTTTGTGATGTCATTATCCCTCATAGATAATGGATCATTAATTGGGAAATTCCAAGCATATTCTTCTTTCATTACATGAGTCATTGAATCATCAGAGGCATTTTTGTTAGAAGTAATACCAACTTGAACTTGTACTAGTCTTGGAGCCTCACAATCATAGCACTTGTTTTTAGATGTGTCTTCTTCTTCACATGTTCCTGTAAGTTGCCATGGACAAGATAAAATATACTGATGTATGTCTGGATTCACATCGTATTCCAACCCAGTAACTCCACTAATAAACATCCTAGTTCCATCATTACTAAATGCAAGACCTCTTGCTAGAACTTCTTCATTTAAGACTGAAAAACTTGACGTTGTACCAGTTTGTGAAATAATTTTTGATGCAGTTGATATATCAAAACCAGTGGACAGCTCAAATTCATGCACCATTGCAATTTCACGAGGTATAGTTCCACTGTCAATAACAAACATCTTTGTTCCATCTGGATTAAATTTAATTTCACGTGCTGTGGTGTCAAATTCAAGATCAAATTCAACTGGATCATTTCCATCATAATGTCCAACTAAAAATCCTTCATTGAAACCATACTGGTATACTTTTGTCCCATCAGCACTCCCTGTAACAAACATCTTTGTCCCATCAGCACTCCACGTAATTCCCCAGTCATTTATTTCAGGACTAGGATCAAATCCGTTTGTACCATCTCGAGATGCTGTAGAAACATCAAATGGAGTCCATGCTCCACCATCCTGTAATTTGTATTGCCATATTTTGTATGTCTGTGTACCAGCTAAAATCATTCTCTTTCCGTTATCTTGAAATGCTATACTTCTTGGTTGGGTATCTACATCACTAGTGGATTTATGGGAATTAGAATTTACTGCAGTGTTAATATCAAACGGAGTAGAAAGATGGTATTCGTATATTTTGTCTCGGGTACCACCAACAAAATACATTTTTGTTCCATCATCATTAAATATCAGTCCTCTTGGAGCGGCTTCTCTTGGAGACGCATCTACTGTAAGACTTTTTTCAAGGGTTACAGTGGCATCAATACCAAACGCATCATTCACTCCAATCGGGATGACTATCGACAATGCAAGAAATAATAAAATTAATTTAATTTGCAAGAGAACAAATTATTATCTCAATAGTATAATAATTTTGAGGAAATGTGCCTAAATCAAGCACAACAAATTGATTTTTTGAATTCTTCAGTGTTTCTTTCAAAATTACATTCTTTACAAATTTGCCAGCTTCTATTTTTTAGAATTGAAAGTGTTGCATCATAGCTTACCGAATACATTTTACCATCACACTTTGGACATGGTAATGGAATATCTATTTTCATGTATATCTTAACACATTTTTGAATATAAGGTTCACGTAGAATTTATCAATTGTTCATTTTTTTCCAAATATTGTTTTCAAAAATTTATTGGTTTAATCTAAATTATTTTTACAATCATCACACGGACAATGCCAATGGCAAGCTAGATTCTGACGTTCTTTTTTCTTTCGTGCCATGATTCATTTTGATAAGAATTAATCCTCGTCTCCAACATAATCTCTTCTTGAAGAAATATTATCTCTGTATGACTTTATTGCATTAACAATAGATTTCAACCATGCCATACTATGCTTGAAAATAAGGTGTTGATTAAGTTTTATTCCATCATTCATCAAATACTGTTTCAATTTTAGATTTCAGATAGAATAAATTATAATAATTATTTTTGTATAGTCTTTTTCCTAGCTTTTGTTCTTAAAACTGCCTTACAACAAATACACCTAGCATCTTCAATTTCAAAGAAGATTCCACAATATGAGCATCGTTTCTGACCAAGTTGATATCGAAACTTATTTGAAACAGGTTTAGCCTTGTGAAATATACAGATTCCCCTACATGTTCTACCCATTAATTTCACGTCCTATTTTTTTCTTAATATCATTAAGAGAAAGATCTCCAATTATTTCCCCGTCAAATTTTGGTGTGTTTTTCCCCTGAACTGCTAGTCCACCTACAAGAATTGGAACATTAGATTCCTTGCTAATTTTTCTTACCAGCCTTTGCCCAGACTTGAGATTATCATCTATCGTAATGGACAATAAGACCAGATCTGGATTATTTTGCTCAATAAAGTCCAGTATTGATTCTGTAGGAATAGAGGTTCCCAAATTGAATACTTTAAATCCATTCATAGAAAGATATGTTTCCAATACATCACATCCTAAATGATGTTCTTCACCAACAGGAACACAAATCAGAATTTTCTTTTTTTTAATGCGCACATTAACTTGTTCAAGAATACCTTTCACTAACGTTTGTGCAATATTACTTGCCACATGTTCTGTGCCAACACTAATTTTCCCAGATTCCCAATCACTCCCAACTTTAGACATTACTGGTTTGAGGATTTTATCAAAAAAGTCCACCGTTTTAAAAATTTTAACATATTCTTCAAAAATATTTGAAGAACCTTGAATGTCACCTTCTATAATTTTTTTATATAATTTTTGTCCTGTTTTTTCTGAAGCAGTATTTCTTTTTTCAATATCATCAGGAGCATATTTGGATAGTGCAGATAATATTTTTGAGTCATTTCTATAATCAACAGGAATATCATCACTGACAACAAGCGATGCTTTGCCCAAGTACTTGATAGTTTGTTGTCGTGATGTATTCTTTTTTGAATCCCACACGCTTTTGACAAGATACAGATATTTTTCAGATTGTATTGTCTTTGCACGAATGTACACCATAATCAATTTTATTTGTTATAACTTATAACTAATGCTAATTTTTTACAATAGTGCCAATTGTCAGATTTTTGGCACTAAGCATTCCTAAATTTAGACAATTTTACCACTAGTTTAATTAATTATCACTAGTTTAAATACAATGGATTGAAAATTAGTTTGATGAAAATAATCATTACATCAATCATTACAATTCTTTTGGTTGTTTCAATTACATCTTCTGCATATGCAGAAGTTCCAGATTGGGTTAAAAATAATGCTGGTTGGTGGGCAGAAGGTGCAATATCTGAATCTGAATTTCTTTCAGGAATCTCATTTTTAGTTTCAGATGGAATAATAACTGTCCCTCCAACAACGGTTTCAGAAAGTAGTGCTGAAGGTGTTCCAGATTGGGTTAAAAATAATGCTGGTTGGTGGGCAGAAGGTGCAATATCTGATGATGAATTTGTAAACGGAATACAGCATTTGATGAAGATGGGACTAGTTTCTGTATCCTCAAATGATGGGTCTGAATCTTCTACTCCTTCAAAACCACAGACTTCTGATTCAGTATTGGCAACACTAGAAGCTGACCTTGAAAAGTGTTCTGAAATAACAAAGGCATATGATCGATTGAATTGTGAAAGATCTGCAAAGCATGAATTAACTGCATATCAAATCAAACAAGTTGCTCAGGCACATAATGCAGGTCCTGTGACATTTTACTGGCCAGGATTTGAAACTGATGGAAATAGTTTTGAAATTTCATCCTCAGGCCAAGCAATGCTTAGATTAAGAATATTAGCTGAAAATACAGGTTCTAGTCAAAATGTGGCACTCTTCTGTACTGGGCCTGCAGTTTGTAACTACGATGTGACAAACGGTTCTTCAGACTACAAGTATTCTGGGATGGATTTCACTAATGGTCAACTTGTATTAAAACCAGGTAAATCTCAAATATTCAATTTCTTCTTTGGACCAAACATTGGTGGGGGCGGAACTACATTTGAATTTGATCCTTCAAAAGAATACTACTTCAGAGGCAATGAATCATTTGGAAGTATATCCATTCCATTGAATTTGGAATGATCATTTTATTTTTTTAATCATTTTGTACTTCATTTTTATTTTTATTGAATTTGTTGTATCCGTCTTTGTTGTACCCGTCTTTGTTGTAACCTAGGTGGTCATATCCAAGTCTATCATACCCGTCTTTGTTATGCCCATTACTGTCAAATCCATCCAAGTCATACCCATTACTATCATATTCATTTTCATCATACCCATTTTTGTTGTATCCATTTTCATCATACCCATTACTATCATACCCATTTTCATCATATCCATTTTTGTCATACCCCTCTAAATCATACCCGTCTTTGTTGTATCCCTTTTTGTTGTATCCATCTTTGTTGTATCCCTTTTTGTTGTATCCATCTTTGTTGTATCCATCTTTGTTGTATCCCTTTTTGTTGTATCCGTCTTTATCAAAATTTATTTTTGTATCAATGTGAATCCCATCAAGATAAAAACCACGATTATCATACCCGTCTTTGTTGTATCCCTTTTTGTCATATCCGTTTTTGTTGTATCCGTCTTTGTTGTATCCCTTGTTGGTGTAACCATCTTTATGATATCCCTTGTTGTCATACCCATTTTTGTTGTATCCATCGAAATCACACCCGTCTTTGTCATATCCGTTTTTGTTGTAACCCTTTTTGTCATATCCGTTTTTGTTGTAACCATCTAGGTCATACCCATTTTTGTTGTAACCCTTTTTGTCATATCCATCTTTGTTGTAACCATCTAGGTCATACCCAAACTTGTCAAATGTTTTACTGAATCTATCAAACAACCCCATAACACAAACTCATGAATCCAATTCAGATAAGCATTGTTCCAAATTTCATCTCTTTTGATTGTTCTAAAGATTTCAAATCTCTTTTCATAGAGGTAATACTACAACCAAGTCTAAAACTCAACCTCAAAATCATCTGAGCCAAATTTTTCTAATTTGTCTTTGATTTCACGAGTCATGTTATCGATGTTTTCTTGTCCCAATTCTGTCAAACTAATTGTCGGGTTCAGATGACGAGTAATGAATCCATCTTTACTTGATTTCTTGATGTATCCACGTTTGATTAAACTCTTGATTCTTTTATCCAAATTTTTAGTAGAAGCCTTTGGAATTTTTGTAAAAATACCGTTGAATGTATTTACACCAGAATTAACAAATGACAGAATAATATAATCTGCAGATTCTAAATCATCCAATCTAGGAAGATATCAGATTGGGGGTTAGATAAGATTGTCTACCATTAGGCATAAAATCGAAACATTATTGTCCTAAAATAATACGGTTAACAGTAATTGGTTTGCACTCCTAGCGACCTATAGGTATCTAGGCTGATTGTTTGTGTGCTTGTTTCCATAATTCTGTCACAACAAAATTTGATTTAACAATTTAGTATCAAAAATCCTCACTCAATGAATTTTCTTTAACTGATTCTTCTAATCCAACTGCTTGATGAATTGAAAGGTATTGTGGGTAATTCTTATCAAACCATTGTTTGTATTTTGATTCATTAAAGTATCTGTCAATATAGTGTTGAGGATCTTTTGATTGATCAACAAATGCTGCTATTGTGAGTTGTGGTAACTTTTCCTCAAGAACTATATTTTCTGTTTTGATTTCTGGAATGTTTTCTTTAACTGATTCTTCTAATCCAACTGCTTGATGAATTGAAAGGTATTGTGGGTAATTCTTATCAAACCATTGTTTGTATTTTGATTCATTAA
>Ga0208408_1000573_pt1:20000-23566 | contig 23566 bp, 15 predicted proteins | sample ETNtaG_4_FD_185776 | JGI IMG/M metagenome (GOLD analysis project Ga0208408, IMG submission 185776) | Marine microbial and viral communities from oxygen minimum zone, Eastern Pacific Ocean - ETNP201406SV67 (SPAdes) (version 2) | ecosystem: Environmental > Aquatic > Marine > Oceanic ... | reverse complement strand
GTCTCCGGCAAAAATAGTCATAATCAAAAAATAGCTTTTGTGAAATAGAATAGACGATTGCAAAATAGGTATCAGATTAATTAAATTTCAGACCAACCCATATTGGAGTTAATTGTGAGAAAAATATTTGGATTAATTTTAACAAGCGGATTGCTAATGACAAACGTTTGGGCAGACATTGATTGTCCGGCGGAATTAGCCTATCATATTGATATGCGAACTATGTTGCCTGATGGTAGTCAAAACCCAACCTACGGGCATGAAATAGCAACTGGTATTTGTGGTTGTCTCGGTTTTGTCAACGGTGTGCAAATAGATGAAAATACAATCACTTTTACTGTGCGGATGGTTGATAATGAACCAATTCGTGGTATTGAATTGGATGTATATCATAATGCCGGTGATGTACTTTATTACGGTCCTGAAGCCTATGAAGATGCAAATGGTAATGGGATTTATGACTGCCCTGATCCCCTCAATGATCCAACAAATTGTGAATCATTTACTGATTTAGACGGTGATGGTGAATGGTCATCAAAAGCATTTGGCTCAGATGTTGATCCAGGGAGCAAACTAATAAATGTTACTGATGAACATGGTGAACAACGTGAAATGACTTTACAGGGCAAACGAATAAATGATCATGTGAAAGTTTTAGCCTATAATATATCTCGTGGCTTTACTGAAGGCAATGGTGAAGAAGGCGATTTATTTTTTATTACTTATGGATTACCTCAGGGTGCTGGTGCGCTACCGGCTGAAATCGCATTCCATTTTGGAATAGCGAATCTGCCTGGTACTACTGCTGGTACTCCTCCTGGTACAGACATATTAAATGTTGTCTATCGTTCAACTGGAGGTTTAGATCTTGGGTATCCCCATGGAGAAGTTAATGAGCACGATCATCATGGCTGTGGGGATGGTGGTATAGTAAGTACAACAACTGTTACCGCTGACGCAGAACCAATGATTCCAGATGTTTTTGCCTTAAACCAGAATTATCCTAATCCATTTAATCCATCCACACAGATTTCTTTTGATGTACCTGTGGGTGCAGATCATGTGATGATCAATGTCTATAATATCTTAGGTCAGAACGTGAATACATTAGTGAATGAAGTCATGAGTCCTGGTTCTTATACTGTAGATTGGAATGCAACAGATTTTATGGGAAATGCTGTTGCTTCAGGAATCTATTTTTATGAATTGCGGAGCAATTCTTTCACTGCAAGAAAGAAAATGTTATTGATTCGCTAATACTATTCCCAAATTGTAACTTTTAACTAAATTCCCCTATCTTTGATAGGGGAATTTTTTTATGCGGAATACAAAAAAACTAATTCTATTAGGGTTCTTGTTCAGTTGGGTGTTATCTCAACAGGCTTATAGGTCTGTGGAAAGTATCCAATCTGAATGGAACGAATACACGTCTTACCAAAAAGACGAGAGAGTCTCTTTCTGTGATTTTCTTTTCAAGGAGGGGCACTATGAACGGTGTCTTCTTACAGCATTCCAACTTTTGTACCAATTCCCTGATGACCCAATAAGTCCGACCATCAATTATTATATCGCCAGATGTTATGAGGAGATGCAAATTTATAACTTGGCACATCAATATTATCGGCAAGTGATCCAAAAAGAACCTGAATCATCATTAATCTATAAAGCAGCAAATTACCGAGATATTTATGTCAATTTATTAGCAGGTGAAGTAAATGAACTTTTAAAATCTACAGAAAATACTGATGATCCATATATGATTACATTCCGAGGATATGCGCAAATGAAGAAATTGAAGTGGGAAGAAGCTCGGCTATCATTTATTAATGCGCAAGCACTATTCAATCATTCACACTATAATAAATTAATGGGACCATTATACCAAACAATTGAAAATGTAGGCTCTGTTCCAAGACATAATCGGTACCTTGTCTTTTTATCAGGATCACTTATGCCAGGAGGCGGCCAATTCATGCTACGGGAATGGGACAGGGGTCAAGGCATCTTAACCAGTGTAGGATTAATGGTTCTAATCGGATCTTGGGGTAAGGTTGAATCCTTTGTTGATGGGAATCGATTTATAGACTCTGAAGGTACGTCAATACCATTGCATAATAATTATGAAGAAAATAATTCCCATAAAGATTTGGCTAATGGGAATCAGATCCCAAAAAAGATGAATGTCAGATCATCATCTTTAAGATTTAGTATACCACCTTTATTAATTGGTGCAGGTATATTTATTGGAAGCACATGGAAATCCTTTATAGATACTCAGGCCAAAAATGAAAGATTAGTTGAATTTTATATTGGTGAAAGGATAGATAAAATATCCCCGTCTCGTTTTTTAGATTTTCCGGAACCATCCCTCATTGTAACGGAAGAATAACCTTATAAAAAAAGTAACTTATTAGTAGAATAGATATTGCTATGGCAAAAATGCGTATTTAATTTTGTCGGCTTTTTACAGCATGATTTTTGAAAATTTGGTATGCGACGAGTCTAACGTTGATTCTGGCCAAAAACGACAAACATCTTTATTACATACAATGGAGAGTTTGATCCTGGCTCAGGACGAACGCTGGCGGCGTGCTTAACACATGCAAGTCAAGGAGAACATTTTCTTCGGAAAATTATTAAACTGGCGAACGGGTGAGTAACGCGTAGGCAACCTGCCCTAGAGATTGGGATAACCCCGGGAAACCGGGACTAATACCGAATAATGCAGCGGATCCTTTGGGATACAGTTGTTAAAGTGGGCTTCGGCTCACACTTTAGGATGGGCCTGCGTCTGATTAGCTTGTTGGTGAGGTAATGGCTCACCAAGGCGATGATCGGTAGCTGGTCTGAGAGGATGATCAGCCACACTGGGATTGAGATACGGCCCAGACTCCTACGGGAGGCAGCAGTGGGGAATTTTGCGCAATGGGGGAAACCCTGACGCAGCAACGCCGCGTGACCGATGAAGCTTCTAGGAGCGTAAAGGTCTGTCGTAAGGGAAGAAAAGTTTGGATGTTAATAATGTTCGAACCTGACGGTACCTTACAAGAAAGCACCGGCTAACTTAGTGCCAGCAGCCGCGGTAATACTAGGGGTGCGAGCGTTGTCCGGAATCACTGGGCGTAAAGGGTCCGTAGGCGTCTCAATAAGTCATTTGTTAAAGACACCGGCTTAACCGGTGGCCTGCATATGAAACTGTTGAGATAGAGTATAGGAGAGGAAAGTGGAATTCCTGGTGTAGCGGTGACATGCGTAGATATCAGGAGGAACACCAATGGCGAAGGCAACTTTCTGGCCTATTACTGACGCTGAGGGACGAAAGCGTGGGGAGCGAACAGGATTAGATACCCTGGTAGTCCACGCCGTAAACGATGAGTACTTGGTGTCGGGGGATTCGACCCCTTCGGTACCGGAGCTAACGCATTAAGTACTCCGCCTGGGAACTACGACCGCAAGGTTGAAACTCAAAGGAATTGACGGGGACCCGCACAAGCGGTGGAACATGTGGTTTAATTCGATGCAACGCGAAGAACCTTACCTGGGCTTGACATATTTATGAAAGCTTT
>Ga0208408_1000573_pt1:0-15000 | contig 23566 bp, 15 predicted proteins | sample ETNtaG_4_FD_185776 | JGI IMG/M metagenome (GOLD analysis project Ga0208408, IMG submission 185776) | Marine microbial and viral communities from oxygen minimum zone, Eastern Pacific Ocean - ETNP201406SV67 (SPAdes) (version 2) | ecosystem: Environmental > Aquatic > Marine > Oceanic ... | reverse complement strand
AACAGTTTTCAATATCCATTCAGTGGTGCTTATCCACTGGAAGAAGGGAAAATTTATGCATGGCAAGTGATGATGACTTTACCGACAACATCTGGTGCAGAAGAAATGACATCCTCAATCTCAGCTTTTAAAATTGGAATATCAGGTACTGTTGAATCAACTGGTGCAATTTCCAGCCCGATACTTATGGCTCTCCAACAGGCTTTAGGAGATGATCAATTTAATGCCTTATTTGGATCGGGGAATGAGCTACAGGGTTATAATCCTACGGGTCAACTGGAAATAAATGGGATAAATGTAGATGAATCCAGTGTTAATTATCTCTTAAACCAGATCATAAGTAATTCCTATCAGGTTCAATCCATTACAGTAGAATGATAAAAGTAAGCAAATTAATTATACTATCTCTATTTTTTGTTTCCATTGCATTAGGAAGTAAAATTGCCGTTGCAACAAAGGTGAAGGGGCTGGTTGAGATTATGCCCAAAGGTAAAACAGAGTTTTTTGATTTGAAAGCTGGTACAATACTTTCTGATGGTGACAAGATTCGTACAGGAAAATCGGGTTTCGCAGCCATTATATTTATTGATGACAAATCTACATTGAAACTCAAAGGTAATACAGAAGCTGTTATCTCCGGTCAGAGAACTGCGGCTAGCATTTCCAAAAAGATTAATATGGATACTGGAACAGTTAGAGCAACTGTTAAAAAACAAAACACAGATTTTGTCATCCAGACACCTACATCCGTGGCATCAGTAAAAGGGACGGATTTTTGGCTATTAACTGACCCTGTTACTGGAGATCAGGTCATCGGTATTGAAGGAATTGTGGGATTAATGAATAGTGAAACAGGGCAGGAAGTTGATGTAAATGAAGGGATGTCAGGAACATCTACTCCAGATGGCAATCTAGGTGTCAACGAAACTGATCCGAGTTCAATTCCCGAAGATCCAAGTGATGATCAGGAAGGGCCATCTCAAATTAAGATATATTTAGAAGGTCCAAATGGTGAACAAAAAGTAATGATTATTGAATATCAATAATCTTTTTCCTTCCCGTTAAAATCTAATAAACTTCGCCCTATGCGAAACCGCACTTTACAGAAATTATTTCTGGTGTTTTCCCTGTATCTTGTTGGGTGGAGTTTTCCTCAAACTAACCACCTTTATTATCATGAAACTCCCAACGAAGTTTACGTGGGAGATGATGTCATTATTTCACAACTTATGTTTACGCAACAACCCATTGCATACGGGGTCCTCTTTTTTCGGGATAAAGGTGAATTGAGTTATCAAGAAGTTCGTATGGTTTTTGAAGGCGGAAAATGGGTAGGGGTTATTCCTAGACATCGTGTTACTGAAGTTGGCATAGAATATGTAACTATTTTAACTGCAAGAAATGGCGGGCGTATTGCCCTCCCCTTAACTAATAGTCCATTTGATACTCCATTATCCATTGGAGTAAAGCGATCACGAATTATGCAGAAAGATGATTCTTTTACCAGTGGGCAAATTAAGAAAAATACGGGATCGGGTACGGATTTTGTAGAATCAGATATTTTGATTTTATCTCCGGAGGATGGATCTATGAATCGACCTGATGAAATAGTGATTTCTGCTTCGCTGTTTAACGCAGCCAACGTCGACCAAAATAGTTTACAGATTTTGATTGATGGGAAAGACTATACAGATCAGACAATTATTTTTGGGGATGTTTTATCCCTAGTTCCAGATGAAGAATTGGATGTTGGTTTACATCAAATAAAACTTTTGTTTAAAACAACATACGGAATTGATGTTATGCCGGTGGAATGGTCTTTTAATGTGAATAAAGGGATGGCGAATGCTGTACAGTCTTTCACTTACAAAGGATCGTTAACAGCAAAAAGATCATCGAGTACTGCATCGTCCATCTCCATTGATGAAAGAGAAAATTCTGGAAAGATTGATGGAGAATTAAGTTGGATTAAGGCAAGATATTCTTTTCGTAATTCCAGTCGAGAATCAATTTTTGGCCAACCATTAAACCGTACCACGCTTACACTGCAGATCACTGATTACTTAAAGATCGAAAATGGTGATATTTATCCATCTGTTTCACCGTATGTCCTGGATGGAAAGCGTGTAAAGGGGCGACACATTCAAGCGGATTATCAATATGGATTTGGGTTCGATGGGTTCAATATATTTGGCAGAGACTTTTTAGCATTCGATATAAATGGGACCTTCGAGTTTCAATCTGTGAATGGAAAATTTACAAGAGGTGTACAATATCAAACTGGAATTGATGGTGGATATGAATTGCTATCTGATGATATAAAATACGATGAAGACGGAAACCGTATATTTAAAATAAACCGTAATGGTTACACATTTCCTCGAGATGTTCTTGCAGCGCGTTTGGGGTTCAGTTTATTTAATAAGTACAGAGGTGGTTTTCATTTTTTAAAAGCCAAAGATGATTTTGAAAAAATAAATTCGAGAGCGCCTTCATCAAGTTTGATGACGGTTGACACTACTGTCCTTGGTGATAGTACACTTCAGTATTATACCTTGACCCAATTAATTGATTCGTTGAGCCTTTTGGGTGACACGGTGGGCATTAAAAGTAAATATTGGGATGACGGGTCTCCCCAGGAAAACCTTGTTTTGGGATTTGATTTTGAAGCAGCTTTGGATAATAGAAAAATATTATTCCAAATGGGGTGGAACATGAGTTTAACTAATAATAATATATGGGCAGGTACAGCGAATAAAGATTCTCTAGACCTGATGATGGACACATTAGTTGATGGTAAACTTATGGATATTCCGGTTGAGGAGATTGGTGATCTTATTGAAAGTTATAAGGATATTTTTACTGTCCATCCTCTATACATGTCACCCATTGTTCCTATTGATCCAATTGTTCAAGAAGAAAGTCCAATCCGTGCTATTTTAAATATGCCTAGTGCGGCATATTTTTTAAGAATGAAAGGAAGTTATTCTTTTAATAATTTATTAATAGAGTATCGTCAACTTGGATCAGAATATAAAAGTTTCGGAAACCCATATCTTACAAATAATATTCGTGAATTTACACTCAATGATCGATTATCTTTGTTGGGGAGGAGGCTAATGATGGTGGCAGGATATAAATACAGGGATAACAAACTGTCGGAATTAATTGCTAATCCAGTAGCAACAAAAACAGTCTCTTTTAACACGACTTTGGTCCCTGGCCCCGGAGCACCTTCCATTGTAATGAATATTCAATCTATTGGAAGAACAAACGGAATTGATTCTATTGATACAGATCAATATGGGAATTATCTTGGAGATAGTCGGGAAGATTCTCAGGCACTAAATATTATGGGGTCCGTGAATATACCAGGGAATTTTGGAACAGTTTCTACAACAATGTCTATTAATGTAAATTCAATTTCTTATAAAGACAATCTTGCAGGTGAAAGGAAAGATGACTTCCTTTTTCAAAAAGCAGAGACCCAATCTATTTCTGCAACTTTTTCTACGCGATTCAAATTCCCTTTAAAAACGTCCACATCTTTTAATAGAACTCAATTATTTATTCCCTATATGGATGTAGATAATAGACCATATAAAGATGAAAGCGCGTGGACTTCCATAAATACCAGTGCACAATACTCTTTATTTAAAAATCGATTAAGAATTCGTGGCGGTTTAGATTTCATGACTAATGGTGAAACAGATGATTCAGCAACAAATCTTTATGGTGGAAAAATTGGTGGAGATTGGGATATTTTAAATAAATTGACATTAACTTTTAACAGTTCAATTCGGATGAATGATATCAAATTTTATAAGACAGATGAGTCTGATAATGATGATGATGGTGAGGTTGATGAGTCTGGAGAAAACTGGACTATAAACAGTTCAGGATTTAACCTCACACTGGGATACAGGTTTTGATCAATAAGATTAGAAAATTTTTGCACGATCATGTGGTGGACCTTGGGTTGACTTTTGGAGCGGTTTTAATAACATGTTTTCTCCATTGGCTTGGCGTATTCGATTTTCTTGAATTAAAAACGTATGATTATCGATTTCATACAGTTCGTGGTCCTTTAACGGGGTGGCGTGCCAGTGATTCTACTATTATTAATCAAGGGACAGATGTCATTCTGGTAGAAGTGGATGATGAAGCTTGGCGTATCCTGAAAGATAATAAAGTTCCCTGGCCCTATCCACGAGGTGATATTTGGGCAAGGGTTGTAGATAACCTTTCCAATGCGGGCGCTAAAGTGATTGCCTTCGATATTCAGTTCGATTCACCAGATGCCAGAAGTGAATATTTGAGAAGTGTCAGCGGTAATCTGCCGTCAGAATTCCAACAATATCTTCCTGGCCATGGTGATATTATTTTGGCAGAATCCATTAAAAAAGCACAAGAGAATGGTACCAGGGTTGTTATGGATGTGAAAATGGTGAAAGAGCCAACTCGTATACCGCCAAGCTATATTGCCTACCCAGTGCCTGAGATCATGGAGGTGAATCCAGAAACAGGGTTAATCAATGATATGCTAGATATTGATGGATTTTCCCGTCAATATAGTATTGCAGGATATATGGCCCATGAGCCAGATGTTGCATACTTGACTCTGGGAGTAAAATGTGTAAAAGCATTTCGTGATATTTCAGATGATGCCGTTCCATCGTATAATGCCAAAAATTTGAATTGGAATTTTGGATCATTAAATATTACGTCTTATGGGCGAACAAATAATTTTCTGGTAAATTATTATGGACCTCCATCCGGGTACAAAATACCTGGCAGACAGGACTTGAAACCTTGGGGCACCTTTCCAAGATATTCTTTATCTCAGGTTTTAGATACCCAGGATTATGATATTCCGGAAGATATTGATTGGATGAGCCAATTTCTTCCCGGCCAAGTACCGGATTGGGTGCTTTCAATTGAAGATGAGACAGAACGAAATGAAATGATGGCCATGTTAGGTCTGGGATCAGATTTTGATATCACTCAATCTCCTTTTTATAACAAGATAGTAATCCTTGGTGTAAATGTGGAAGTTATTCACGATGTAAAATCTACCCCTTTTTATAATTATTTGAATTTGAGCCAATTAACGCCGGGGATGGAAACACATGCTAATGCGATCCAAACCATGCTACACAATAATTATCTCAAAGTTTTTGGTGGCAAAACAACACGGTATATGGATGAAGGTTCACCTTATCCTTTAGCCAATTTTCTTTTAATATTTAGTTTATGTGGCTTGGCTTATATTCTATTAACCAAGATTGAATTGCATCCTATTATGGCAGGTATTATCATTTTATCTGAAGGATTATTTTATTATGCCTTTGCCATGGGAATGTTCGCCAACGATTATTGGTGGTTCTGGAAATCAACTGTTTCCAATATTTTGCCGGAAGCGTTGCACAGTAAATTTTATAATCAATTACAGGTAGTACTTCCGGGGCCAGGAGAATCCTATGTGATGCCCATTGTCGCACCTATTGCTGGATTGATGTTTACTTATGCCAGCAATATCATTTTCCAATTCCTTCATGAACAAAAAGATAAGAAATTTTTAAGAGAAACTTTTGGAACTTACATTTCTCCAGAAGTTTTGGACAAAATGTATGAAGAAAAACAGGCCCCAAAACTCGGTGGTGTAGAAGGACACCATACAGCATTTTTCTCTGATATTCAGAATTTTTCAACCTTTTCTGAAGCGCTGGAGCCAGAGAAAATGGTTGCACTTATGAATGAGTACCTGACGGTAATGTCAAAGGTAATTTTAGAAAATGAAGGGACGTTGGATAAATATATTGGAGATGCCATTGTTGCTTTTTATGGAGCACCTGTACATGTGGAAGATCATGAAAAAAAATCATGTAAAACAGCACTAGAAATGCAGAGAGCATTAGGTGATTTGCGTAAAAAATGGGAATCTGAAGCAGATTGGCCGGAGATTGTTTATTCTATGCAGCATCGGATCGGATTGAATTCTGGTAAAATGGTCACAGGAAATATGGGATCTGAAATGCGGATGAATTATACCATGATGGGAGATACTGTGAATCTCGCTGCTCGTCTGGAATCATCGGCAAAACAATATGGCGTGTACAATTTTGTAGGAGAAAATATTTATGAAACAGCTAAAGATAAATACATGTTTAGATTTCTGGATTTTGTAAGAGTAAAAGGGAAGAATGTTCCAGTGAAAGTATATGAATTAATCTCTGCAAAAGAAACTGCTGATAATGATATGGTCAATCTTGTAAAAACATTTGAAGATGGATTGGACCACTATTACCAACAGAATTGGGATAAAGCGCTTGCCCTGTTTAAAAAAGCTGAAAATATGGAAGATCATTTTGCATCAAGGAATACAACGCCCTCTGCTATTTTCATAGATCGATGTATGATGTTTAAAAATAATCCTCCAGGAAAGGATTGGGACGGTGTTTGGACTATGACATCAAAATAATATAAAGCTCAATTTTTTAAAATTTCTTATTTCATATCAAACGGGTCCTTAAAAGATCCAAAAATATTGTATGGAACTTTCCCGAATCCATTCGTTTCATCTGTAATTTTTAGACCATTATTTTATGCAAAATACACGCGGACATATCCTTTGGATCGATGATGAGATCCACCATTTAAAACCCCATATTTTATTTCTTGAAGAAAAGGGGTATGTATTGTCCCAAGCAGCTAATGGACAGGATGGGATTGCCCTATCTGAACAAAATAATTACGATTTGATCTTATTGGACCAATCTATGCCTGGAATGGATGGATTGGAAACATTGGCTGAATTGAAAAAATACCGTTCTTCCTTGCCAGTGATCATGATCACCAAAACTGAAGATGAATGGCTTATGGATGAAGCGATAACAGGGCAAGTAGAGCAATTTCTCATCAAACCTGTGAACCCAAGTCAGATCTTCATGGCTTGTAAACAAACACTGGAAAAGATCAAATTACATGAACAAAAAGCCACCAGTGATTATTTGAAAGAATTTCAGGAAATTGAAGCTCAATTAAGTAATGAATTGAATATGGATGATTGGTGGAGACTTTATGATCGGCTCACTGATTGGCAAATAAAATTTGATAATTACAATGATACCGGATTAGGATCGATTCTTAATGAGCAGGTTCAAACCTGTAATAGGGAATTTATTAACTTTATAGAGTCGAATTATGAGAGTTGGATGCAATCCAACAATCGTCCAACACTTTCAGTAGATATCGTTCCAAAGTATATCAAACCCATTTTGGATAAAGGTGAAAAAGTTTGTTTATTGGTGGTTGATTGTATGCGCCATGATCATTTTAAATCTATGATGGAATTATTAGAGCCATTTTTTAACATCAAACTAGATTATAAATTATCTTTACTTCCGACGGCAACGCCCTATTCGAGAAATGCAATATTTTGTGGACTGTTTCCGGACGAAATGGTGAAAAAATATCCCAAACAAGGTGATGATATGAAAAATGATTCTCCTAGTTTGAACCAGCACGAAAAACAATTCTTAATTGATCAATTGAAGAAAATGGGTTTGGGAGATAAACGGGTTCATTACCATAAAATCTGGGCTGTAGAGGAAGGAAAAAAATTCCAAAATAGAATTAAAGATTACCTTCAACAAGATATTTTAGCTTTGGTTGTAAATTTTGTAGATATTCTTGCACACAAAAGTTCTCAAATGGATGTGCTGAAGGAAATGGTTCCGGACGAGTCTGGATATAGAACAGCCGTAAGATCCTGGTTAAATCATTCTTGGTTACTTCAGGTGTTGAAAAAATTAAGTGAAAATAATTTCACGGTTATTTTGACTAGCGATCATGGTAGTATTCGAGTTCGGCGTGATGTGATGGTGGCTGCTGACAGAGAAGCATCTTCTGGCGTCCGGTACAAGTATGGTCGGAACCTGAATACGAAAGAAAAAAATGCAATCGTTATCAAGGAACCTGAAAAATTCCGATTACCTGTTTTTGGTCCACAACCCAGTTATATTGTCGCCAAAGATGATGTCTATTTTATATATCCAAATCAAGCTCATAAGTACCAATCAAAATTTAAGAATTCATTCCAACATGGTGGAGTTTCTATGGAAGAAATGATGGTACCTGTGGCCATCATGAAAGGACGCGGTTGATGATTGCAGAATGCAGTTCAAAAGAGGAAACACAAACATTAGCAGGTAAACTAGCACAGAAAATTCCTGTTGGATCTGTTGTGGCTTTGATTGGGAATCTAGGGACTGGAAAAACCACATTTACACAGGGCTTTGCCAAGGGGTTGGGAATCACAGATACGGTTGGGTCTCCAACCTTCAAATTAATTTCAGAATATGATGGGGAACCGCTTAACTTGTACCATATAGATTGTTATCGACTCAAAAATGAAATTGATTTTTTAAATATTGGTGGCGAAGCATTGTTAACACAGGATGATGGTATAACATTGATTGAATGGGCAGATATTATTAATAAAATATTACCATCAAATGTTATTACAATAAATTTTTCTATATTGGATGGATATCCAAACAGTAGACAGATTGAGATTATTGGTATACTTGATGAAGATTGATTTAATATTAGCCATTGAAACTTCTTCCACAATATGTGGTGTTGCAGTCATAGAAAAAGAGCATACCTTAAGTGTGGTAGAAAAATCAGCCGATAGAAAACACGCAGAAATTCTTCCTGAATTCATTGAAACTGCTTTAGAAAAAAGTCAAAAAACAGTAAGTGATTTGGATGCGATTGCCGTAAGTATTGGTCCTGGCACTTTTACCGGTTTACGAATTGGATTGGGTACAGCAAAAGGGTTGGCTTACTCTCATGATTTACCCATAGTTCCAGTTCCAACTCTTGCATCCATGGCTTTGGGTTTACAAAAGAAGGCACCAGAAAAAGGAATTTCCTTTTCTCATGGAAAAAGGATTTTTTATCAAGAGTTTAATTGGAAAAATAATCTTCCCAATGCAATGGATAAGCCCGTGGTGGGTGATATTGATGAATTTAGTGAAAAATTTAATTCTTCAACATTCCAATGGAATTGTGAATCTATTTTTACAGACACTATCTCCTTTATAGGTGCGAAGCCTTCTGCAGAATATGTTGCTTTATTAGCTTATTATTATTCAGATAAATGGTTGATTGAAAAACCCTATGATTTAGTACCGGAATACATTGCTCCTTTTGAAATGAATAATAAAAAAATATGATTATTCGAGCGAGTGAAGAAACTGACCTTGCAAGAATTTTACAAATCGAAAAAAGTGTTTTCCCAAATTCAGCGTGGACAAGGGCAATGATCTCTGATGAACTCACGTTGAATGTAGATAGAAAAACGTGGGTGATTGATTCGAATAAAGAATTAGTTGGATACTGTATGCTCCGCTATGGTCCCAATGAAGTTCATCTGGTGAATATGGCAGTTGATCCATCTTTACAAAAAATGGGTATAGGCAAGAAATTATTAATCCATTTTTTAGATAATATTCCAAAAGATTCTTCAGCATATTTAGAAGTAAAACGAGGTAATTTCCCTGCAATCAAGCTATATTTAAATGCGGGGTTTAAAGATATTGCTATTCGTGAAGACTATTATCCAGATGGTGAAGATGCTATTGTAATGTGTTTAAAGAAATGAGAAGAGTTTTTAGCTGCCTTGCGTAATTAGTATTTGTGAATTTTGTGCCTTTTGTGGCAATTAATTATGGAAATGATTATAGACTATGTCATGGTTTAAAAGAAAAGATAAAAAAATAAAGGATTCAGAAAAGAAATCTATCCCCGATGGTTTGTGGGATAAATGTCCATCCTGTAATGAAATTTTATACAGACCTGAACTAGAGAAAAATCTTTCAGTCTGTCACCATTGCAATCATCATTTTCGTGTAACTCCCCAGGTTTATGTAGATCTTCTATTAGACAGCGAGAGTGAAATACACTTATTTCAGAATTTAGAATCGGAAGATTTTTTAAAATTTAAGGCAGGAAAAAAGTACCATCAGCAAATCGTTGCAGCCAAAACAAAGACTGGTGAGAAAGATGCCATTAAAGTTTACGATGGCCAGATCAATGGCGAGTCTGTCATCCTTGCTATTATGAATTTCCAGTTTATTGGAGGGAGTATGGGCTCTGTTGTAGGTGAAGCTGTTTCCCGTGCTATCCAAAAAGCGGCTGAATTGAAAGTACCATTCTTATTAGTTTGTGCTTCCGGTGGTGCAAGAATGCAAGAAGGTGCCATTTCTTTAATGCAGCTTGCAAAAACAAGTACAAAGCTGGCAAAATTTGCAAAAAATGGCGGACTATATATTCCGATTCTCACAGATCCAACCACAGGCGGTGTAACAGCAAGTTATGGTATGTTGGGCGACATTATTCTCGCTGAACCCGGTGCATTAATTGGATTTGCAGGCCCACGTGTGATCAAGCAAACCATTGGACAAGATTTGCCCAAAGGGTTCCAACGGTCAGAATTTTTATTGGAAAAAGGGTTCATTGATCACATAGTGTCCAGAAGTGAAATGAAAGAAAAAATATCCACATTGATTTCTCTTCTTACATGAGTCGACCCAAAATTCTCATCACCAATGACGATGGCATATTCGCCCCGGGAATTCGAGCTCTTTGGGAGGCCATGAGCGAGATTGGCGATCCAATTGTTATTGCGCCCCATACAGAACAAAGTGCTGTTGGTCACGCCATTACCTTAACGGATCCTTTACGGGTTGTTTCTGTTCAGCGGTCTGGTGGTTTTGAAGGATTGGCTGTTTCTGGTACGCCTGCAGATTGTGCAAAAATCGCCATAAAATCGATTTTGGACCAAAAACCGGATTTAGTCATTTCAGGTATCAATTTAGGCTCAAATATTGGGACGAATATTATTTATTCAGGTACAATCTCTGCTGCAACAGAAGGCACAATGTTGGGGATACCATCTATTGCCATCAGTTTGGATTCCTATGAATCAGATGAATATAGAGGTGCAAAACAAGCGGCGATTGATGTGGCACAACATGTTTTATATTATGGTGTTCCTAAGGGAACGCTCTTAAATGTAAATGTACCATATTGTTTACCGGATGAAATAAAGGGTGTGAAAATCACTCGTCAGGGTAACCAATATTTCAAAGATGAATTTGATAAGCGGACTGATCCACGTGGACGAACTTATTACTGGATGAAAGGAAACATCGTTGATAAAGATAAATCTACGGACATGGACGGTAAAGCAGTTCGAGAAAAATATATCAGTATTACACCCATCCATTTTAATGTAACCAACGAATCCTATATGGATGAACTCAATAGTCAATTTACTAATGAATAATATTCATGAACAGGGTGTTGTCATTTTGGATTTTGGATCCCAGTATACCCAGTTGATTGCTCGACGTGTTCGGGAACAAAATGTACATTCTGAAATTCTTCCCCCGGAAACATCCCTAGATGAAATTTTAAACCGTGCCCCAGCTGCATTAATTTTATCAGGTGGCCCATCGAGTATTTTTGGTGATGAAGCTCCGCAATTTGATGAATCCATTCTTGATGCAGATTTACCTATTTTGGGAATTTGTTATGGGCTCCAATTATTGGCACATCACTATGGCGGCGCTGTGGTATCCACGGGGCAAGGTGAATATGGATCTGCAGAAATTGAATTAGATGACAATTCTGGTTTATTTTTTAATGTTCCAAGTACATCCAAAGTTTGGATGAGTCATATGGATCGTATTTCCAAGATTCCTGATGGCTGGCATACATTAGCCCATTCATCAAATGATGTAGTGGCTGCAATAGCAAATGAAGACCAAACCCGCGTGGCAACGCAGTTTCATCCAGAAGTTGCTCATACTGAAGAAGGACAAACCATTCTTCATAATTTTTTATTTACAGTTGCAAATTGCGCTCCAACATGGACAGCCGGGAATTTTATTGATCAACAAATAGAAATTATTCGAAACCAGGTTGGAGAAGGGAAAGTCCTCGTTGGTGTCAGTGGCGGTGTGGATTCAACCGTAGTTGCGGCATTGTTGTACAAAGCCATTGGAGACCAATCAACAGCTGTTTTGATTGATCATGGATTGCTTCGAAAAAATGAAGGTCGAGATTGTGTTAATGCATTAAAAACTGGTCTTGATGTCAATATTAATATGTTTGACGAATCGGACATTTTTCTCTCAAAGTTGGAAGGTGTAACTGATCCGGAAAAAAAACGAAAAATAATTGGAAATCAGTTTATTTATTCATTTGATAGGATTGCCGGTGAAATAGGTGATATGCAATTTTTGGCTCAGGGAACGCTTTATCCCGATGTGATTGAAAGTGGTGTGAGCAAAGGGAAGACTGCACATGTGATTAAGAGTCATCATAATGTAGGCGGATTGCCCGACGATATGACATTTAAATTAGTGGAACCACTACGGGAACTATTTAAGGATGAAGTTCGAAATGTGGGGCGGGAGTTAGGATTACCGGAATCGTTGATTGAGCGGCATCCATTTCCCGGACCGGGTTTAGCTGTACGTATTATTGGTGAGATTACTAAAGAACGGATTCAGATTCTTCAGGATGCAGACCAAGTTTACATGGATATTCTTCATGAAGATGGATTGTATAATGATATTTGGCAAGCTTTTTCAGTATTGATTCCTGTTCAAACTGTAGGTGTCATGGGTGATCAACGTACCTACGAAAATTTGCTTGGAATTCGTGCAGTTACCAGTACTGATGGCATGACGGCAGATTGGTATCGAATGCCCGCAGAAACTTTATCCAAGATTTCCAACCGAATTGTAAATTCAGTCCCTGGAATTAACCGCGTGGTGTATGATATTACATCCAAACCGCCAGGTACCATTGAGTGGGAATAATATTATAGTTGTAGTCTTAACTAAAACATTGTTATTTTAGACGAAATGACAAAGAAACCATTCTTTTTAAAAACATGTTTAATGACATTAAACAAGCAGTCATGATCAATCACAATAAAATAAGTTTATCAAATTTTAAGGTAAAAATATGTGTGGAATTGTAGGATATTTTGGAAACAATGATGCAGTACCCCTGCTGATTAAGGGACTGAAGCGGTTGGAGTACCGTGGGTATGATTCTGCCGGGCTTGCAATCATGAGTGGCGATTCATTTATGGTAAATAAGAAAGCAGGGAAGGTAGCAGAATTGGAATCTCTTGTTAGTGAATCTGGATTAACCGGTTCTGTTGGTATTGGTCATACTCGCTGGGCAACCCATGGGGAGCCATCTGATTTAAATGCACATCCTCATACAGACTATACTGGAAAATTTGCTTTAATTCATAATGGAATTATCGAAAATTATGCTGCTCTAAAAAAATTGTTAGAGCAGAAGGGTGTTGAATTTCGAACCCAAACAGATACAGAAGTACTGGTTCAATTGATTTCAACCATCTATCATGAGGAAGATACAACATTTGAAACGGCGGTTACATCAGCATTAGAAAAAATCGTAGGCACATATGGGATTATTGTTATGTGTTCTGATGAACCAAATCAATTGATTGCAGCTCGTTTGGGGAGCCCCCTTGTTCTGGGCGTAGGAGAAGGAGAATACTTTATTGCCAGTGATGCTTCTCCATTAGTGGAATATACCAGAAATGTAATCTATCTTGGCGAAAGTGAATGTTTATTCATTGGGGATGATGGTTATGAGATTAAAAAGTTGGGCAATAGCGAATCGATAAATAAAAAAGTTTCACGTATTGATTTTACTCTTGAGGAAATTGAAAAAGGAAATTATCCTCATTTTATGTTGAAAGAGATTTATGAACAGGAGCATACTATCGTAGATACTATGCGTGGTCGTCTTCTTCTGGATGAAGGTACGGTTCATTTAGGTGGAATACAGGACCACTTGCTGCGGATAGAACGTGCACGTCATTTTTATATTACTGCATGTGGAACATCTTGGCATGCGGCCTTAATTGGAAAATATATATTAGAAGAATTCGCGGGTATCCCGGTTCATGTTGAGTACGCTTCAGAATTTCGGTATCGGGAACTCATCATTGATAGTCAATCGGTTGTGATTGCTATTTCACAGTCTGGAGAAACTGCAGATACTTTAGCTGCCATCCAGAAGGCAAAAGAAAAAGGATGCCTGACATTTGGAATTTGTAATGTTGTAGGGAGTTCAATATCGCGTGAAACTGATTGTGGTATTTATACACATGCGGGACCTGAAATTGGTGTTGCATCTACTAAAGCTTTCACTGCACAAGTATCTGTATTATACATGCTGGCTTTACATCTAGGACGAAAAAATGGTTATTCCAAAAAAGATGGCATAGCCTTGACCAATGCCCTTCATAACTTAGGAGATCGTGTTGTCGATGTTTTAAATCAATCGGATCATATCAAAACAATAGCCGAAGAAACAATGGATGCGAATAATTATTTATATCTCGGAAGAGGTACAAATTTTCCAGTTGCCCTAGAGGGTGCTTTGAAATTAAAAGAAATCTCCTATATCCATGCAGAAGGTTATCCTGCAGCGGAAATGAAACATGGTCCCATAGCGCTTATAGATGAAAAGTTGCCTGTTGTATTTTTAGCGCCCCATGATCAAACTTATGAAAAAGTGTTATCCAACATTCAGGAAGTGAAGGCCCGGAAAGGTAAAGTCATTACGGTTACGGATAAAATTACTCCTGAACTAGAATCTTTGTGTGATCATTTAATTGAAGTTCCAGTCTCCCATCCCCGGACATTTGCCATTTTAGCGACTATTCCATTGCAATTATTAGCCTATCATCTTGCTGTTCTCAGAGGATGTGATGTGGACATGCCTCGTAACCTTGCGAAAAGTGTGACGGTTGAATGAGTTTAGATGTAGGTAAGGGGTAGTCAAATCTCTATTAAATTGGACAAATGAAGAAAAACAAAAAAGATACTTTCTCAAAAAAGGTAAAAGTACCAAAACTAACTGGAGAAGATG
>Ga0208408_1000570_pt1 | contig 23608 bp, 34 predicted proteins | sample ETNtaG_4_FD_185776 | JGI IMG/M metagenome (GOLD analysis project Ga0208408, IMG submission 185776) | Marine microbial and viral communities from oxygen minimum zone, Eastern Pacific Ocean - ETNP201406SV67 (SPAdes) (version 2) | ecosystem: Environmental > Aquatic > Marine > Oceanic ... | reverse complement strand
CCATGATCTTGATGAATGTCTGTGGTTGTAGGCGTAAAAACAATATCATAGTTTTTTTCTCTAGAATGGTCATATAATGCTTGTAGTATGGCTTGCCTGTCTCGCGGGAAAAATCTAGTTTCAAAATCTAATATTTCATGACTAACTCCAAGTATTTTACCTGAATTAGCCGCTTCTTCTGCTAAATTAGGATATCTATCTCCTACAGCACTAAAGTAAATGACGTGGACATTCCAACCATCTTCAACCATTTTGGAAATAGTACCTCCACATCCCAATTCTGCATCATCTGTGTGAGGACTTAGAATTAGAGCTCTTTTAGTTTCATTTGATTTTATTTTCGAGTCAACAGCTGACCTCAATGCATCGCTGATATTGTTTTTATCTTTTTTAGCTTTTTTCTTTAGAGCTTGCCAATTTTTGGAAAAATCTTCAGTGATGGTGAATAAATATTGCTCTGGTTTTTTACCGTCTTTCCAAGTCATAAGTTATATATCTTTAAATAAAAGGTTATATAACTGTTTCTTTGAGATTAAAGTGGGTAAAATAAGCATAACAAATTTTGATGGAGTTTATGAGCCAGCTGAGGATTCATGGTTAATCACTCATAATCTTCCTGACTTCGAAGGTACTGTTTTAGAGATCGGTTGCGGCTCAGGAATTGTTTCTTTACATTTAGCTAAAAGAGGAAATATAGTTACAGCTATTGACATAAATCCAAAAGCTGTTGAAGCAACAAAATTCAATTCGAAAAGTAACAATTTAGATATAGAAATTTTAGAAGGAAATATGTTTTCTCCTGTCAAAGATCGTAAATTTGGAACAATTGTTTGTAATCCACCATATTTACCACCTACAGACGAATACGACGATCCAGAATTAGAGTTAGCTGTAGAAGGAGGCCCTACTGGAACGGAGTTTACAACCAAATTATTGAGCGAAGCGCAAAATTATCTTGAAAGTGGAGGTTCAATTTATATGATTATTTCCAGCAGGATGAATAAATTTGAAACGGAATGGAATAAAGAAACAATAAAACAAGAAAAGTATTTCTTCGAAAGATTAAATTTAGTACGTTTTTTTATTTGATAAGGAGACTAATTTCAATCCTCTTAACAAAATTTGTCCAAATGGTAACGAAAGAGCTGAATAAACTAATATTGAATGCGGAAGAATCCATAATCTATCTGTTAAACTGTAGTTAGGTTCCCAAGGTAAAGACAGTACTTTGTGATCCATTCTTTCTACAAAATTACCATCACCAAAACAAAGCCAAAAAATAATCGGCATTGCAATTAGCATAGTGAACATCATAGGTCTCATTTGGTTAGACATCATTTCACTTTGGTACACCATTACTTGCGGTTGCAACGACATGAGTTTGTTCATTCGAGCATTATTTCCACTTTTCCGAGCTTCTCCCATTTCTTTGTTGTATGCTGCCATTTTTGTTTGGACATCGGCAACTTTTTCCCAATCAATCAACATATGACGGATAATAGTAGTCAATGTAATCATTAGAACACCAGCACAGAGGAAAGTTAGCACAGGGTAAAGATGATCAAATCCGATTTGAGGTTCAAGTACATTGCCAGCAAAAGCCCCCATTCCAGTTCGTAAGCCAGGATTCATAATAATATACATCATGAATAACATAGTAATCAACATTCCACCCATAGCAGGAGGTTGAACTTCTTCTTCAGTATTTTGTTCTTCTTCGCTCATTTACCTAAGATTTTCCTAAATTGTTTAACAGCAATATCAACTTGATTATCATGATTTTCAACAATAGCCACCGTTGATCCAGTTATGACTGCAGCCGTTGCTGCATATTCACGATTAACACTTTGATGCAATCCAATATCATCCTTATCCCTCGCTCGACTAGCATCTTTGTTTCTTCGGCCTTCTATTTCTTCAGGCGTGGCTTCTACAAGTACAATAATATCAGGATTAAGGGCCCTTACAGTCCATTCAGGTAGCCCAGGCATGTATCCTGATGGAGTTAGAATAGAAGCATGAGTATCTACAACTACATTGCCCATTTCAGATATTTTTTCTCCGGCTTGTTTTTGTAATCTTTGTTGGTCTTCTACAGCTAATTTACGCATATCATCTCTGTTCGAAACACCGTTTTTTTGAGCTTCTTCAAACATAGTTGTTCCAAAATTAACTATTTTGTAACCATATTCTTCGGCAGCACTCATAACTGTACTCTTCCCTACGCCAGGAACTCCAGTGACTACAACCACACTCATTAGTTTAGCCTAACCTATTGGGTTTTTTTAAATTATCTGGAAGTTTACTGAAAACAGCAGGACATCCTTTGGCTAAATGCCAAGCTGGAACATCTTTTGTAACGATAGCGCCTCCTGCAATGAAAGCACCTTCACCAATAGTAATTCCAGGCATAATTGTGGCATTTGATCCCACAGTAACATCATTTTCTACAGTGATAGGTTCAGGATTGTATTCAGTTCTAAGTGGATTTTTATCATTTGTAAGTGAAGCATTCGGCCCTAAAAAAACACGATTTCCAATTTTAGTTCCAGTAGGAATGTAAGCCCCAGTTTGGAAACTACAATTGTCTCCAATTTTGCAATTATTGTCTATTACAACATTTGTACCAATTAAACAACCATCACCAACATTTGTATTTTCTCGAACTAGAAAATTATGTCCAGTTATTGTATTTTTTCCAACTTTGGCCGTCGAATAGATGGCACCTGGTCGAATAATAGAAGCATCACCAATTTCACAACCTTCTATGTCATCAGACTTACTTTCTAATAAATCTAACTCCTTAATGTGAGGATAACCAATTAGCGCACTAGGATCAATAAAACAAGAGTCACCAATTTTAGATTTACCGAAAATAGGCATTATTCCTCGCCAAAGAAACTTCTCAGAACAGGATGCATTTCCATCATCTGCTCTTTACCTATCTGTTCATACATTCTAATCATAATTCCGACAGTAAGTAGTACACCAGTACCAGAAGACTGCCCCACTGTTCCAATCATATCTGCCCCTGCAGCTAAAAATCCTACCATAGCACCACTGAAAACAGTCACAGTAGGAATATATCTCTCCAAGACCTTTTCCACAATCTTTGGGTCTCTACGGAATCCTGGAATTTGCATTCCAGATCCTTGTATCTGTTTAGCAACAGATTCAGGCCCCATATTGGTTGTTTCAATCCAAAATTTAGCAAAAACAATTGATCCAAGAACCATAATTCCCATGTAAATAATAATGTGAGCTATCAATTGCCATGGCTCATGATCTCCCATATACGCTCCATATTTGTCAGGACTTACTAGAGGAAGGAACCAATCTTGCAATCCAGCTAAACGATTAACATAGTAAGCTAGCCCCATTGTTGGCACAGGATTTGATCCATCTGTAGTATCAAACGCCCCAAGCCTCCAATTATGACCTAACCAAGGCCAGGTCTTCATTCCGGGATGTGACCAGAAAAGAAGGGCAAACATATTCACGTTAGCTAATAATGCAGCCATTAAAATCACAGGAATATTACTGGCGTAAATCAAACGGATAGGGTATCTTCCTCTTGCACCTCTTACTTTACCATGTGCGAGAGGTAATTCAATTCTTGACGATTCTACGTAAACAACAATGAAGAAAACCACCATTGTTCCAATTAATGCAACAAGAGGATTTGGAGGTGCTAGTAATATGGCTTCATATCCACCATCACTCAAATCAGATGTTGAGGAATTCTTAAGGTGCCATAAAATCATAGGTAATGTTCCAGAAGGAGCTCCAGTTTCACTTCCTGGGGCCGGTTCCCAATTCAGAGTTCCAGTGAATATAGCCTGAGAAACTCCAGCAGCAATAAACAAAGAAATACCTGAACCAATACCCCATTTAGATACACTTTCATCCATTAAGAATACTAGATAAGACCCAATAGCTAATTGAGTTATAATAGTCATCCGAGCCCATGTAAGTCCGACATCATTAACGATAGCTGCGCTAGGTTCGAGGAAACCAAATACTTGTGGAACAGATTCCACAACAATCATAACTATGACTAATACTTTTTGAGTTCCCTGATAGATTTCTTTATCTTTTGGATTTTGTAAATCTAAATTAATTATCTTTGCACCAGTAAATAGCTGCATGATAATGCTTCCAGTAACAATTGGTCCAATTCCCAAATGCATCAAACTTCCGCTTGCACCAGCTAGAATAGCTCTGTATTGACTGAAAAGGTCAATAGTTTCTCCACCCAAACCATAGATTGCTACATTAGTCATAGCAAAATATATTACAAGAATAGTCAATGTCCAAGTCATTTTAGTACGGAAATGGACGTGTCCATCAGGTTTTTTTATAGTAGGCATTCTGCCAATTATTGGCTTTAAACCATGTAATTTTGACCCTTCACCTGAGTAAGAAGAACCCATGTAAACTAACCAAGTTAGAATCACAAATCCACTAGCCATTAAAATTGCAGCTTCAGATTCTGGATCTTTCCAATTATACCAAAGGGCAAGTAGGACAACCATAAACAAACAAGGAACTAGCGCTTGTGCTGGATTTCTAGGAATATCGTTTTCAGCCATTTATGATCTCTCCACCAGCCGCCTCAATTTTCTCTACGGCCTTTGCAGAGGCGGCACTTACTGTAATTTTATACGATTGTTCAGTAGTTCCAGTGCCAAGTAATTTATCGTAACCCATTCCGTTCAAGTCAATAGAGACTATTTTTCCTTTTTTTGTAGCAACACCTTCTGCAATCCAAGAATTAGAACATTCTTCTATAGTTTTCAAATTTATTGAATTGTTTGCACTTACTACTGATTGAGGCCTTTTGAATCCATGAGCTCCCCAAACACGACCGACGCGTTCATACATGATGCGTTTTGTTTTGTGACAACCTGCGTTACCACGTCCACCTCTAAGTCCAGCACCTCTACCTTTTTTGTGACCTCTTCCGCGAGTTCGACTGGGCTTCAATGCTTTACGCCTGGGCATATTGCATCCTCCTAATCAGTTGATTGATTTTTTCTCCACGATAACCAAGAGCCCCACCTTCGGTGAAACTGCGTTTTATTCCTTCATATCCTTTACGGGGTGGATGAAGTCTAAAAATAGGTTTCAAATTAGGAACATCTCTCATTACAACTTTACCTTCAGATATATTTTTTGCTAAAGCTTTCATTGTTTTGAAAGGTGTTTCTTTTAATTCAGTTTTAGTAAATGTGGAGTTACCGCTTGTTTTTCCCGAACTTTCAAGCATTAATTCAGTGGTTTCAGCGTCCACTTCTCCCCAAGTGACGTAATCTTTGATAATTTTCAGCATTCCTGTATATGTTTCATTTTCAGGAATAATTACACAATGATTAACGCGGTTTAATCGCATTAATTTCATGGTTTCCTTAATTTTAGGCTTAACGTTAACTGAGCCTCTAACTCTTACTACGGCCCAACTCATTCTTGTTTCACTCCCTTTACCATATTGTGGAATTCATCCTGACTTGGCAATAATTTTGTTGAAGATGTTTTTTCAAGAGCTTTAAACATTGCACTTGCAAAATTATAGATAGTTTGAGTTTGGCCTTTAGTAAAGGACCAAGCATCCTCTACACCAGCTAATTTCAACATAATTTGTCCAACTTGGTTTGTAACTAAACCAACACCAGGTGGTGCAGGTTTGATTGTAATACGTGTTGAACCAGTTCTTCCTGAAACTTCAAAAGGTAATGAATTAGGTACTGCTGTAGAACATTCCCAAGATCCACTTCCTCTACGAATTTCTATAATATTCATTTTGGCCCTATCAAGAGCTTTAGTAATAGTTGGTCTAACTAATTTACCAGATACGCGACCTAAGCCCACAACACCATTTCCATTACCTACAATAGTAGTTACAGCAAAACGGACTCTTCTTCCTGAATCAGACATTCTTTGAACCATATGAATATCAATTACTTCTTCAGATAAATCAGGAATAAGAATGTCTACAATCGGCGGTTCTCTTAGAGGTAAACCCGAAGCTAACGCCTCTTTAACTGTAGTAATTTCACCAGCTACAACTTTTCTTCCCAATTCAGTTTTTGGAATCCAATTAGAAATTCTTTCTTCAGCAGCACGACGGCGTTGTTGAGCAGGAGATAATGGAGGTCCTCTTTGAGGACGTCCGCCAGATTGAGGTTTACCTTTGTACGGAGGTTTTCCACCACTCTTCTTTTCTTCTTTTGGTTTATTTTCGCTCATTTCTTAGCCCCCTCTATTTTTTTCATTACTTTGTCAAAATCTTTAGATAATTTGTCAGAGATATGACTTCCATTTATTCTATCTTCACCAGGAAATAAATCATCTGAATGTGGAACATCTAATCCGCCATCAACCAAACCTTTCAAGGTTGCAAATGCTCTCCCTCCTGGAGTCGGCGTTATGCGACCTATATCCAGAACAGCTGAAGAGACTCCAGCTTTCAAAGCCCTTTTAGCAGCGATCATTCCAGATAAGTAAGATGCCGGAATATTGGTTTTAGATCCTTTCCAACCAGCACCTGCGACATCACTTGAGTTAGCAGAAGCTAAAACTTTATCACCTTCTTTTGAAAAGTCGATAATTTGAACAGTTACTTTAGCGTTGCTGAATCTAACAACAGCTCTAGGAATTCCAGATTTTAACAAGGCTAATCTTTTGCGGTAATTAGTAATTCCGCGCCTTCTTCGTGAAAACTGCATACCTTTTGGCATTATTTGTTTCCTCCTAGTTTTACTCCATCAATTTCCATATTGTATCTTAAGTGATTTCGAGAATTATAAACTCCACCTTTTGCTCTACGGTAATATATGCGATATTGCGATGAATCAATAACTCCCTCAGTTCTCAAAGATATTAATTCTTTACGTAATGCTCTAATTCTTGTCATCCAAGCTTCTTTCTTTGGAGTTCTAGCCCCTCCATGACCTTTTCTTGAACCCTGTCCACGGCGACGCCCTTTAGAACGTTGGATGGCCATTTCTTTTGCTCTTCCTCTTGAAATTCCTTTTTTCTGATGCTTTCGGATAAAACGTTGTACAATTAATAATCTAACATCATCTCTAGTCACAGCTTCAGAAATTCTTTCTTGGACTTCAGGCCGATCATCAACCCACACACGATGAAGTCCACATTTCAATAACTTAGAAGCTACACGTTTTTGATATGAAAGATTCATAAATCCCTCCTATTGAAAACTCTAATTCCAAGTTCATCAGCTTTCTTGACAATGACTTCTCGTTTCTTATCCCCTACAGTCCTAGCAATGCGAATTGCTTGAGTTTTAGGATCTACATTATCCACTTCTTTAGGGGTATTAATTCTAACTTCTTCAAATCCAGAAGGATGTAATCCTCTTACACTAGCAGGCCCTCTAAATCCAGGTTGAACAACAGTTAAACGATATTTGAAATGTCTTCGCATTTTAGAGTGAATACCTCGCGGCCTTCTCCATTTGTCTCCCAAACGCTTGTAACGGAACCAATTTTGTCTCTTAAATTTAGGGCGTTTATTGGACATCCTGTTGCGTTTTGAAAGAGCAGCTTTCGTATCAGAATCTAAAACTGGCTTTTGCCTAGGTTTGTATTCCTCATCACTCATTGAGCAACCCCCTTCGAAATTACATAAATTCCATCTTGGAAAACACGAGTATCCCTACCTTTAACGATAGTAGCTTTCTCTAAATTTCCTGCAGTTTGACCAACTTCTTCAACATTATTACCTTCTATAGTTATAGCATCGCCTTTCACGTTGACTTTTACGTCACCAACAATTGCTGAACTACGGCTGGCTTTTTCACCTAAGAAATTATTAATAGATACAATATTCCCTTTAACAACAACTTTCATAGGGAAATGAGCAAAAATAATTTTCATTTCATAAAGGAAACCTTGGTTTACACCTTTCACCATATTTGACAGATGAGCATTCCAAGTTCCAATCAATGCCTTTTCTTTCTTTCTTAGATTATTTCCTATAATTTTTAGTTTGTTATCAGCCTGCTCTAATTTTATTGCAGTATGTTCAAAGTTTCTTGAAAGTTCACCTCTTGGTCCTGTAACTTTTACATTTGAACTACTACTGTCTATAGAGACACCTTCAGGTATATTTACGTTATGAACTAATTCTTTGATTAACATTAGTAAACGTAAGCTAGTAGCTTTCCTCCTGTTAACGCCTCTTTGGCTTGATCATTATTCATTACACCATAGGGGGTAGTAAGAATTAATAATCCGAAATCTTTAGCTGGCAGGTAACGAGCTTCATGACGTTCCATATCTCTTAATTTTACAGAGAAACGAGGCTTGATTGCCCCACAACCATTGATTCTTCCATTTAGTGAAATATCAAATTGTCCACCTTGTCCATTTTCCCTGTATTCGTAATTATTCAAATAACCTTTTTCAGTTAATAGTTTTAAAACATCACCAATTAAGCGAGATGCAGGAACTACAGCACTTTCTTTTCCAACGTGGTCGGCGTTTTTGATAAGAACAAGTGCATCTGATAGTGAATCGTGTCTCATATTTTCTTACCTCAATCGTATTTTTTGAATCCTAGCTCTGTGGCTTTATCTCTGAAACATTGTCTACACAAGTTCAGCCCATAACGTCTTACAAGTCCGCGTTTTCTATCACATAAAACACATCCTTCGATACGTCCACGATAGACTTCACGTTCTTTTATTTTTACGTCATCAATATTCATACTTTGAAAACCTCCAGAGCGAATTTTTTCTTCATGAATTCTTGGCATTCATCCGCATTAATTCTGTGGTTCTTGCCAACTCTTTTACTCTTAATTTTTCTTCTTGATACTCTAAAACCCGGTCTTTCAAAAGCAATAGCAACATCAAGACCAAATATTCCAATATCAGGATCATAACTTTCATTTTTGTATCCTGTGTAATCAGGGATTCCAAAACTCAAACCACCAGTTTTAGAGAAACAATAATTTGGTAATCTGTTTTCTCTAACCCACAGTGAATCTTTTATAATTTTTTCTGCAGCACCACCCCGTAGTGTAACTTTACACCCAATAGGCATGCCAAGTCTGATACCCAAATCACGGTTAGTGGATTTTGATAAAGTTCTTGTAGGTTTAGATCCACTTAATTTTTCTAATACACTTTCAGCTTTTGCCAATCTCTCACCAGCTTCTCCAACACCAATATTTAGAACAACTTTAGCTATTCTTAGTTCTCTCATCGGATTCATATTTTAACCTCCGGAAGAGATACCATTGCTTTTTTTTCTCCAACGACAAATGAGTATGTTTTTATGGTTTGGAATTCATCATACATAACTAGATTTGGTTTTGTGCTACGTGTAATTTCCATGCCTTTAATTTTTGAAATAGAACCAACATGAGACCCACCGGTAATAAGGGCCTGAGCTCCTTTCTTAAATTCTAATATTGTTTTTATCTTCATATCTGGTAAAGTAATTTGTAAAACATCTCCAGTTTTCACTTTTTTATCAGATAAAATGTTTGTACCGTCATGTAAATTTAATTGAGTTTTCCCCCCTTTGATAACACGTTTATTTTCTACACGGACAAGTTTCCATTTGGCTTCTGCAGGTTTTACTTCAACAAATTCAATTCTTCCATGGTTATCAATCATTGCTCTGAAATGTTTTTTCATTTTAGGCAAGGAAATTAAATCCATTAATCCTACAGCAGTCTTTGGTTTTCTTACGATTCGTTGATCAATCAACACTTCTCCAGCATGCAGAATAATTTTAGCTTCACGATTGTTGTCACAAACTTTTAGGTAATCTCTTAAAATTGTAGAAATAGGTACAGCTCCTTCTAATGAGTGTTTACCAGGCATAGGACGTGTAGTCCAAACATTTTCTTTCCTAGAAATATTCCAAGAACGTGGTGCAACTAAGCGCTTCAAGTGATCACTACTCATTCAGAACCTCCTTTGAGCCTATCAATAAGCTCTGCTTTTTTGCCCCCAACAGGCAATCCTTTTTCTTTCAAAACAGCTTTTAATTCAGGAACAGTCATTTTATCATAGTTAACCTCTTCAGATTCGTCATTTTCTGCCTTATCTTCAGAATTTTCTTCTTCTTCACTTTCCTCTTCTATAGGCCCTAATGTCTCAGCTTCATATTCATCTTCGACAGCTTCAAATTCCGAAATCACTTCATCTGTCCATTCAACAGATTCATTTACCCTAGTCAATAATTTCCTTCTTCGCATATCTGACCAATCAGGATTAATGATGACAACATTAGATGCATCAATTGGCCTCTGAAGCTCAGTACCGTCAGATTTGAAATAAGTAAATCCTTCAACGTATATTTTACGCCCTTTTCTATCAACTTTAGCTATTCTTGTTGCAGATTTGGATTTTCCCTCTCCTCTTACAACCATAACTCGGTCACCTTTTCTAACAGACATAGATCTTGGGTACATGAACCCTCGAGCCATTTGCCTCTCTCTAAGTCCTCTATCTATCGGAGCAGCCATCTCACGATGTCTACGGTGATAAGGGGCCGTATACCGGGCAAGTCTCTGTTTTCTTGGTTGTTTTGAACTCATATTATCATACAATTGTTGTTGCGGCAGCAGCAATACGTGGCCATCTCTCTGCAGCTTCTCTTGATACCGGACCTTTGATTCCAGATCCCTTTGTTTCACCTTGTTCATTAGTCAATACTGCAGCATTATCTTCAAACTGAACCATACTTCCATCAGCTCTACGATAAGGTCTTCTGCATCTTACTATTACTGCACGAACTAATTGCCTTCGCATTTCGGGTTTTCCTTTTTTAACTGAAGCAACGACCATGTCGCCAACTCCTGCAGCAGGAGATCTACGATGAACTCCTTTGTAATTAAGAACAGTAACAATTTCGACTGTTTTTGCACCACTATTGTCGACGCAATCAAGTCTTGCTCCCTGGGGCAGACCTCTCATTTGTCTTCCTGCAATAGCTCTCATGCATCCCTCCTTTCTATGACAACAAATGATTTTGTCTTAGATAATGGTCTACATTCCATTAGTGTAACGAGATCACCTTCAGCCGCCCCAACACTTGCAGGGCTGTGGGCATTTATTTTAGATGAACTTCGAGCATATCTTTCGTATTTAGAATCATATTTCATTTTGTCGATTTGAACAACAACAGTTCTTTGAGCTTTTGCTTTCAATACCGTTCCACGTAAAATTTGTCCTCTAACTGGTAAACGACCATAAAAGGGATCATTTGGATCTCCATCCCAAGGATTTGCAGGCTTTTCTACATCTACGCCAATATCGCGCGGTCCTTCTTTACTCATGCTTTCACCTTCTTTATTCTATCTTGTGGTCGATATGCAATTTTTGAGCCAATAATTTCGCCACTTTCAAACATAAATCGCGCAGGTCTTTTGCTAACTGTTTTTTTAGAACCATTTGATTCTATAATTATAGTTTCACGAGTTTCATTGACAATCATACCTGAAACTCCGCATAAACTAGGGTCACAGTGATGTGAAACGGTAACAGATTCTCCAATGAATTCAGATCTACCATCCATTATTCGACCTCCACAGGGAAACCCATATCTGACAAAACTTCGTTAACCTTTCTTGTGTGGTCTCCTTGAAGTTCAATTAATCCACCTTTTGAAGTTCCACCTGTTGCACATTTTGTCTTTAATTGTTTAGCCAAATCAGAGATATCGATAGCTTTTCCAATACCGTCGATTACTGTAACTAATTTTCCATATCTACGTTTTTCAACGTGCACTTTGATTGATTGTTGCTCACGTACAATTTCTTCCATTGCGAGTAATTCTTTAGGCAGGCCAGTTAAGGGATCAATTTCAACCATTATTTTTAGCCTCCAATTCGATTTCACGCATAATTGTTGTTAATCTTGCAATTTGTTTCTTTAAAGCTCTCATTCTTCCTGGAGAAGTAGGTTGCCCACCCATAGAGGCCACACCTCTTTCATTCATTAATTCAGAGCGTAGTTCATGAAGTCTAGAATCCCTTTCTTCAGGTTGCATTTCTCTGATTTCGGAAGGCTTCTTTAAACTCATTTTTCTTCACCTTTATCTTTCTTTTTAGATTCTTTTTCTTTAGGTTTTTCTACTGATGATTCTTCCTTTACTTCTTTATCTTCTTCTGAGGATTCTTCCTCTTCTTTTTCTTCTTCAGCCACAGGAACTTCAACCTTTGCGACTTCGATTTCATCAGGTAATTTTGCATCAGGTTTCATGATTGCTACTTTAACTCCAATAGTTCCAGGTTTGAGTTTTGCTTGAGCAATTCCTACATCCATTAATTCTAAAGCAGTTTCACCACAGAATTTGATATGCCCTGATAGGAATTTTTCAGTTCGGTGTCTTAATCCAGTTAATTTACCTGCAATTGTTATTTGACACCCCCTAGCTCCAGCATCCATTATTCGTTGGAGCATAGAATTACCGGCTCTTCTGTAATTCCAACCACGTTCTAATGCATTAGCTACTTTTGCAGCCATTATCAATGGATTTAAAGCAAAGTGATTCACTTCACCAGCTTCGACTTGTAAATTTTCATATCCGAATTTTCGTTCTAATTCATCAGTCAGTCTTTGAATATCACTACCTTTTCTGCCGATAACCAATCCAGGTCTTTCAGCAGATATTCTTATGTGAGTGCCTAGCGGTGTTCTTTGAATTGACAACCCTCCAAATCCAGCTCTTGAGGTTCGTTTTTGAACATGATCATGAACTTGTACACGACGTACACGCTCTTCCAACATTTCTTTTACAATAGTCATTTCAATTCCTCCAAAACAACTTCAACGTTTGCACTTTCGCGCATTTTAGGAGTGGCTCTTCCTCGAGCTCTTGGAAATCGAGCTTCAAATGAGGTTCCACGAGAAGTAGCAATATGTACAATTCTCCAGTTCTCTATATCGATGTGAATAGCTTCACCATTATTTCCTGCAGATTCAATTATTTTTAGAATTGCAGCTGCAGTCTTCATAGGATATCTTCCAGTTGAGATACCTTTGCCTTTTCTGTGACCTACTTTTCCGTCGTGCCTTTTGAATGGAACGGCTTGTTCCTTTCGCATTACTCTTTCTAAGTAACTTTTGGCTTTTTCAAGTTCCATACCTTTTAGAGCATGACATACTTCTCTAGCCGCTTTAGGCGAGACATTCAATCCAGTACCACGGGCAGCAGCATGGATTTCGGGGTTGTATGGGTATGAGAATCCTTTCATAATATCACTTCAACGGCATAAATTTAGACGACTTGGTAGCTCCAACTCCAGGTCCAGTGTGTGTAGGGGACGTTCTTGTAGGGGCTAATTCCCCAAAGTAAAGTCCAATCATCTCGGGCATAATTTCTAGTTTTACAAACTCTTTCCCATTGTGAACTGCGAAAGATCTTCCTACAAATTGAGGAATAATTATCATTTCACGGCGATGAGTTCGAAGTATTTTGTCCGGTTTATTATTAGAATCATTAATTAATTTGGCTTGTTCTTGACTTAAGCCTCTTCTGAAAGATCTTCTTTGTCTGGAAGGTATAATTTTAATAAAATCTTCAAAATTTAATTCTTGAAGTTTATCGATAGTCATTCCGCGGTAAGTAAATTCTTTCTTACGGCGTACCTGAATACCTGCCTTCCTCTTTCTCTCTCTCCTTCTTGCAGCCTTAGGCGTTGCAAGCCCTTTTGTTCTACGAGCCATTAGCGCTTGCCTCCAGTTCGTTTAGCTGCGATATGCCCAACTTTACGGCCAGGCGGCGCAGTTCTTGATACGGTAGATTGAACACCAACAGTCTGTTTTCGTCCACTGCCGTGAGGGTGATCAACAGCATTCATTGCAACTCCTCTAACTTTAGGCCAAATCTTTGGCCTAGATCGAGTACGATAGAAATTCTTACCAGCTTTTACTATTGGTTTTTCTGCTCTTCCAGATCCAGCTACAGAGCCAACAGTTGCTCGACACATGTTATCCAGTGTCTTTTGAGCTTTTGAGGGTAATTTAACAGTCGTTAATTTTCCATGTGAAATAATAGTTGCAGCTTCGCCAGCAGCTCTAGCTAATTTGCCACCATCTCCTGGTTTCATTTCTACATTGTAAATCTTTGTTCCTTCTGGTATAGAACCAAGGTATGCAGTATTTCCTATATCTATTTCAGCTCCATGGCCTGCGTTAACTTCTTGTCCAAGATGCATTCCATCATGAGCTATCATAGTATAGGTTCCATCCTGATCTTCCACCTTAGCTACAGGTGCAGTCCTACCAGGATCGTGTAAAAGTTCGACAACTTTACCACTTGAAGATTTAGCCCTAGGATGTCTTGCTTCACCTTTGAAACGATTGTCTGGAGCTTTGTAACGATGTCCACGACCGCGTCTTCTAGGTATGATTCTCTTGCCCATTTATATCACAATATTCCTAATCTATTACTCAAATCTTCTGCAGAATGACCTTCTGAGAGTTTGACGATTGCTAGTTTACCTTCTTTGGTAATTCTCGTATTAACTTTGCTCACTTCGACTTGGAAAAGAGCTCTGATAGCTCCTTTAATGTCGTGCTTTGATGCAGTTCGAGCAACATAGAATTCTAATTTATTTTGTTCAAGCATGTAAAGTGCTCTTTCTTTGGATCTTGGGCTGAGAATTACTTTATGTTCACTCATAGCCTTTCTCCTAAAGCAGATACGGCAGATTTACTGAATACAACTAATCTTCCTGGGTCGCCACCTGGTGCTAATAATTCGGTATTGAGTTCCTTAGCAGTTGTTACATCCACGCCAGAGAGGTTACGGAATGCTTTTTCAGATCCATTATTTTCGGAAAGTACAACTAGAACAGATTTAGGCGTCCTATATTTTCTTCCACGTCTTTTTCCTTTTCCTGCCCTAATTCCTTTACCGTCATATGAACGATCAATATCTTCACCAAGGCCTAATCCATCAAGTAAGGCCATCGCTCTCTTGGTTATTGATTCACCTTCATGTTCTGAAGCAATTTTTTCAATTTTATCATCTACTACATATGGCAAAGTGACTTTATCAGGAAGTTCATGTCCTCTTGCACTAACATATGATTCTTGTGAAGTTGCAGCTAATGCCGAACGGAAAGCTTTCTTTCTTTCCTTAGAGTTAATTTTCAAGTCCCATTCTTTTTCCGCTTTAGGTGGGTGAGCTCTTCTTCCACCAACAGTATTCGGAGCTTGAGCACCACGACCGCCTCCACCATTCTTACGTGGCGTACGAGCCATACCACGACCTTTACCAGGCCATGATACAGAATGACGAAAACCTGCGCCTTTGGCTGCGCCGTAGGTTTGTCTGCGGTTAGCTCTTGCAGCTCTTACTGCTCTGCGTATCAAATCTAACCTCACAGGTTCTTCAAAAGCAGAAGGCAATGTTGCAGAGCTTTTCGAAGCTTTACCTTTCATGGAGTAAATAGGAACTTTCATTCTACACTCCTTGTTGACTTTCTTGTGAAACCATAGTTATTTCTGGTTTCACAACGGAATTAGCCCTTGTGCCGTGAAATCTAACAGCTTTTCTAAACCTGATTAGACGTTTACTTGGACCAGGTAAAGAACCATGCAACAAAGCATAAGTTCCACGAATTAGCCCATAGTTTAGGAAACCACCTTTTGGATTAATTTCATCCGGGTTGTCTCCAATTTTTATTAATCTTTTATTGTATTCAGTTCTTTGATGGTATCCAGTTTGACCAGCTTGAGGTACCGTAGATACAACATAACCTGGACTAAATGGACCCAAGTTCCCAATCATTCTGCGGTGTTTTGAGTTTTTGTGAGTTAGTAATTTCACTCCCCAACGCTTTACGTGACCTTGAAAACCATATCCGGTAGTGACAGCTACAGCATCTAACATTTCACCATCTTCTGCAAAATCATTAACTGTGAATTCTTTACCAATCATATCTTTTGCAAAATCAATTTGGGCATCAATCGCTCCACCATCAACGGCCATTTCCATGATTTCAGGTTTTTTCTTTGGTATTCCTGTTACCATTTTAGGTTGAGTATGAACTAGTAATCTAATTTCTTCAATATCATTATCTTTCATGCTTTTCCAAGCAGCTTTATTGTTTTGTTCTTTAGGAATAGGTAATTTACGCTCTAATTCAGGATCAAGTTTCTTGTCCCATGCTTCGGTAAGAGTTCTCAAGCCATAAGTGTCTTGAACATATCCACGAGCTCCAATAACTTTCATTGGTGGCATTTCAACTACAGTAACAGGCATACGAATTTCTTGTCCTGCAGTTGTAGATTTCTTTCGGTAATCAACAGCCATGATGTGACTCATACCAACTTTGTATCCTGCAAATCCAAGAATCTTAGGTTCTTCGCCATCGACAGCAGCCCAACTAGAGATATGTGGCGTTTCAGAGCGTGCTCTCTTGCGAGGGCTGAAAGCCATAGATCCGCGGTTCGGTTTGTTGTGCTTTGGCATTTTTTCCTTTCTCTCCAAATAACGCTAACTGTTGCTAACAGTATCGAAATCAGGCGTAGTTTCCCACATGTTACACATCGTACCGTGACGCCGTTTCTCGTCGAGAACGAATGTCTCGAGAGGTGTAGGGATAATTGCCCTAAACGTCTGGTTGCGTGATAGTGAGGTCTGTCGCACAAAGGGACTCTATATAAGGACTGGTTTATTTTTTATCGAGGATAGGATCATTTTCAGGAGCTTTATTTATTTTGGATGGAATTTCCTTAATTCCATACATGGCTCTAGTTATCCAGTGCCTCTTTGTAACTTCAAAGAATATCCAGCATCCAAGTGTAACCAGAATAGTACCTATCACAAGTATTACAATATCAGAATATCCACCTGCCAGAAAGACAATAAGAACAGCATAAACAATTGGTTGATGAATGATATAGAAAGGATAGACTCCTTGGTTAAGGTATGCTAAATTCTTACTTGGTTTATTGAGGAATTTGGCACCCCACGTAAATACGAATAAACACCAGAACCAAGCATGAAAACTAGTTATGAAACACGCAATCAACGTCATATTTGTGTGATAATCGATTCCTAAGTGTTTGTGGTCATTACCAGCCCATCCACCTCCAACATAAGGAATTCCACTTTTTGTTTCTTCTGACTTAATCCAAATGAATGCTAGTGTAGACACAATAGTTCCAATAGTAATGGGGATTCTTGCATTATCAATAAATTCAAAATATTGATCTTTATTGACTATGAATATATATCCAAAAAAGAACATTAGTAGATACCAAGGCCATTCATATCCAAATCCAATAGCTTCTCCCATTATTGGTTTGAGTAGAACATCAGAAAGCGACAAAGTAATTGGTAGAAGAATTAAAGGCCCCAATCTAAAAGGAATTTTGAATATACTTCTCAGAAATCTTGCTACTTTCCCTTCAGGATAATTTCTTACAACATAAAAGATAGGAAGTAAAAATAAAGAATATTGGAATAAACTCCATATGAACCACAGATGGCCCAGAGATAATAATCTACTCAATAATGGTACAATCATTAGAAGAGACATAGCAATCCCAAATCCAAGAAAAGCAAGTATTCCCTCCATAAAACCACTAGGAAAATAATCAAGTACAAACATCCAAGTCAGGGGTGTTATAGTCCAAATACCAACAAACATAGGTATCAGTAATCTCTTAGATCTCTCTTTCAGAAATAATTTCCACGTCCGCCGCTTGAAAGCAAAAGCAGTCCCCATTCCACTAATCATGAAGAGAGCCGCAAGACGCCATTCATGCATCCAAGTTAAGATATATGAGATAATTCCACCTCCAAGAAAAGTGTAAACATTAACGGCTTCTTCTCCAGCATCGGCGTTCAAATCTTCACGCCCGGGCGCTTGTTCAAAGGAGGGCGCATCAGCTTCAACATTTTGCTCAGGTTGTACAAAATCGTAGGCATCCCAATAAACTCCAATTCCTACGTGAAATGGAATCAATAAAGCAAATAAAATGACCCTAAGCCAGTCGATGTCATAGCGTCTAACTTTCTTTGGAGGTTCTTCCACACTTTCCCATAGAGTTTCTAATTTAACCCTATCTTGAATTCAAAGCCGGCCAAATCATAGTCGTTGCAATTATAACAAATATTTGTACAACTACAAAGATAACAAAGTTGAAATTAACATTGTAAATAATAGTTATAACCCAAGATAAAAGCAATGAAAAAACGACACTTCCAATCAATAGATTCTTGAAACCTATTTCGTCCCAGCTATCAGTCGTCCTTCCATCCCTCCTGCAATTTCTATAACTTGTCCAGTTATATGTCCCGAGAGTGAATTTGAAGCAAGCATAACAATAGAATTTGCGACATCTTCAGGAGATGCCAATTTCTTCAGAGCCATAGTCGATACAACTTTGTCAACATGGTCTTGGTTTAGTCCTTCATCTATTTTTTTCTGTGTAACGGTCCAACCAGGAGCAACTGCATTAATTCTGACCTTATCGCCAATTTGAGCAACTTCATTCTTTAGTGTTCTAAGTAATCCAGAGGTGATTGCACCTTTGGCAGCAGCATAATCAGCATGCCCCGCTTCCCCATAAATTCCAGCAGTAGATCCTACAAAAACAAGAGAACCTTGTTTTGTTTGAGAAGTATGTTTTAGGAATTCTCTAGAAGTATTCAACGTAAGAGACAAATTAGTGCTTAAAGTGTCATTTAATCTTTTATCATCAAGTTCCCATAGTGGAGCAAATTCTTTTGGATATTTTCCTGCATTAGCTACACAAACGTCGACTTTCCCTTCTTTTTCAATAATTTCATTAAAAAGTTTCTTGGTTTCAGTTGAATCAGTTAAATCTGCACCAATTGCCCTCCCGTTAATTTCATTTGCAATTTTTATAGCATTATCCTTTGAACTATGATAATGGACAATAACTTTTGCATTTTGTTCGGCAAAAGATTTGGAAATTACACTTCCAATACCTCCCGCGCCTCCAGTTACCAAAACAACTTTACCCTCTAGGTCAGCATTCATGTTTCAATTTCGATAGCTGTAGCCATTCCACCACCTAAACAAGCAGTTGCAAAACCACGCTTACCTCTTATATTTCTAAGTGCATGAATTAGGGCTAAGACAATTCTGCAACCTGATGCTCCAAGTGGATGCCCCATTGCTACAGCCCCTCCGTGAACGTTTAATTTTTCATGCTTTAGACCTAAACCTTGCATAACACCTAAGCAAGCCGAGGCAAAAGCTTCATTATGTTCATAAAGATCATAATCTTGTTCTCCACTTCTACCCTGCATTTTCCATAATTTTTGTACAGTTGGAATTGGTGCAGACATCACATCTTCAGGAGAAACACCTACTGCACAATAGTTTGTTATGGTGGCTAGAATTTCTAGATTTAATTCTTCAGCTTTTTCTCTAGATGTCACTAAACAAGCAGCAGCTCCATCTGAAATTTGGCTTGCATTCCCGGCCGTAACAATTCCGCCTTCATCAAAGACAGGTTTCAAATTTGATAAAGACTCAAGAGAAGAGTCAGGTCTGATTCCTTCATCAGTTTTCAAAATTCCATCTTCATATTCAACAGGAATATGATAATTAGAAAATGCGCCTTTTTTGTGGGCATTTTGTGCACGAATATGGGATTCAAGAGCAAATAAATCAGATTCATCTCTAGTAATTTCAAATTGTTCAGCAATTCTATTTCCAGTTTGAGCCATCATCATTCCGTTAAACGAGTCAATTAGCCCATCATTCAACATACTATCAACAGGCTTTTCCATACTAATTTTTCCATCTTTATCTCTAGAAACTGTAAATGGCGATTGAGACATAGATTCCATTCCACCAGCCATTACAATATTTGATTCTCCAGCCCGTATTGAAGTAGCGGCGAGCATAATTGCTTTCATACTAGAACCACACATTTTATTGATAGTAAGAGCAGGGATGTGTTCAGGTATTCCGCTTTTGATTGCAGCTTGTCTTGCAGGATGTTGTCCAATTCCTGCCGAGAGGACATTTCCCATGATGACTTCATCAATCATCGCAGGGTCCACATTGGTTTGTTCTAATGTAGCTTTGATTGCCATTGCCCCTAAATCTACAGCAGAAGTATTGAACAATGCACCTTTGAATCTTCCGTGCGCAGTTCGAACACCGCCAACAATGACAACATCTTTAGCATATTCCATAGCTTATTAGGTAGTACAGCCCCTAAGTAAAATAACTTCGCAGAAACTTTAAGAAAAGCCCGATTAGGCCTGCAAGTAACAACAATCATGGCTGACCCGAAGATAAAGGAAAAACGCTGGACAGTGGATTTAGAGAAAAAAATCCAAGAAGCGCACTTCGCAGAAGGTCCAAGATACACTTTCAATCCCAAATCCGATAAAGAAATTTTTGTAATAGATACCCCACCCCCTTACCCTTCAGGTACGTGGCATATTGGTGCTGTAGCCCAATATTCAATGATTGATGTGATAGCACGTAGTCAGAGACTTCTTGGCAAGGAGGTATATTTTCCATGGGGTGTTGATCGTAACGGAATAAATATTGAATTTACAGTTGAAAAGAAAACTGGCCGCAAAATGAAAACTTATGATAGAGCAGAATTCTTGGATATTTGTAGAAACGAAATAGAGAAATATACTCAGGAAATGAGAAATATTGCAAAAAGAGTTGGACTTTCATGCGCATATGATAATGAATATTTGACAGATGCGCCAGAATATCGTGCTGTAACTCAATCAATTTTCATAGATTTATTCAAAAAAGGAGACATTGTTGAAGAATTAAGACCAAATTTGTATGATCCAGTCGAGGGAACAACGCTTGCCGAAGCTGAAGTTGAAAGATTATCTAGAAAAACTAAGTTAGTAGATGTACGGTGGTCTGTTGAAGGAGAGGATCATCCTTCAGTTATAATTTCAACAACAAGACCAGAATTAATTTGTGCTTGTGGAATAGTCATCGTCCATCCTGATGACAAAAGATACCAGAAATTAGTCGGTAAGAAATTGGAACTACCAATTGGTACATCCGGACGTTCAAAAACAGTAGATATTCAGGCCCATTCAAGTGTAAACATGGAATTTGGTTCAGGAGTGTTGATGGTCTGTTCTTTTGGAGACCAGAACGATGTTTCAGTATTTAGAGAATTAGGATTAACACCTTTCCAGGCAATTGATTTGGAAGGAAAAATAACAGAGGTAGGTGGACCTTTAGCAGGTTTACCAGTTATTGAAGCAAGAAAAAAGGCATTAGAAATTTTAGAAGAATCAGATAGAATTGAAAATATAGAGGAAAGAGAACAAGAAATTCCAGTTTCCGAAAGGGGAAAGAATCCCATTGAAATTATTTTATTGAAAGAATGGTATGTTCGTCAAACACACATACAAGATAGATTGAAGGAGTTGTCAAATGAAAGCAATTTTGTACCGCCCCGTAACAAGCAATTTTTGTTAGATTGGATGGAAAATATTAGCATTGATTGGCCAGTCAGCCGTCGTAGATGGTATCATACAGAAATACCAATTTGGTATTCAGAAGATAGAAAGAAAGTTATCACATCTCCGCACGGAACTTATGTTCAACCATGGAGAAATTCTCCACCAGGTGATTCGATTGTTTTAGACCGTGAAACACGGAAAGAATTGGGCACTTATTCAGATATGAAATCCGAATTAGGAAATTTGGAAGGCGAAGAGAAAGTTTTCGATACTTGGATGGATTCTTCTAACTCTAATTTGTATGTATCTGGATATTTATCCGATCCTGAATTGTTTGAAAGAGCCTTCCCAACAGGAGTTAGACCTCAAGGAAAAGAAATAGTTCGAACTTGGTTGTATTATACTCTCTTAAAATCAGCTTTACTCCTCGATAAACCTGGATTTGCTAACATTTGGATTGATGGCTTAGGAATGGACCCTTGGGGTCGTAAAATGTCTAAGTCTCTTGGCAATGGAATTGATGCAGAATCAGTTTTAGAATGTGGTTTTGGTGGAAGAACAGGTTCTTGGAAAATCAAGGGGCCTGAGGGCAAGCAAGTAACTTTACAAGCTAAGAAAATAGGTTCAGAATGTTTTAGATTTTGGAAAGCTGCAGATGCACAAGTAGGAGATGATTTCCAAATAAATCCAGAACAAATTGAGTTGAGATACTTTGGTATTCTTACAAAAATCTTCAATGTGGGGCGTTTCGCATCACAGTTTGATTTCGATGCAGATTTGAATACAGTTCCAGAAAATCTAGAGAATGAAGACAAATGGATTTTAGCAGAATTTTCAGATTTATTAGAAAAAGCAAAGGCAGGTTATAGTGAAATGGATATTTACACAGCTGCTCAAGGAATCAAGACTTTCAGCACCAATATTCTTGCTTCTCACTGGTTGGAGATGGCAAAAACAAGATTGTACAATGACGACGCATCAGCAACATGGACACTTCACCGTGTTTTCAGAGATATGATGTCTATTTTGTCACCAATATGTCCTTTCTTTACTCATCATTTATCGACTACATTATATGGAAAATCAGCAGTAGATGTGGATAGTTTCCCAGAAAGACCTTTATCAGAGACTTCTGATTTTACAAAGATGACAGAATCTTTAATAGAATTTAATTCAGAAGTTTGGAAAGCTAAGAAAGATGCAGGTGTATCTTTAGCAGCACCAATAACAGGGCACAAAGTCCCTGAAGACTTAAAAATTATAGAACAAGCTTTGATTTCAATGCATAAGCTGGAATAGATTTTAGTAATGGGTTTATCCAAAGAAGATAAAGAATTGATTGAACAGGCATTCCAAGACGAAGCCATTTGGCGTTCTGCAGTAGAAAAGATGCGAAGAAAAAATCCAACATCTTGTGGAGATTTATTGAGATATGGCGCCACAGTCACAGGATGGTCTGAGGACCCCGAAAAAGACCTTCGTGAAGCGATTAGGCTTTTTGATAAGGCTGATGTTCCAGTGGAAGCAGCTTGGTGCCGTCTTGATTTAGCTTCACATTTAAGGAAAAATAGTTCAGGAAGGGAACGATTATTGGATGAGGCATATCGGGCTTTTGAAAAGGCCAAGGATAAGGACGGCATATCTTCTGTTCATGAAGCTAGAGGAATTAAGGAAGAATTATCAGAAGAAAGAGATCCTACAGACAAACCAGCTTTGATAATGGCCGGGGGGGCAATTTTTGCTATGGTAAGTCTTGCAGCAATGATAATTTGGGAAGGAACCGCATTTGATGCTTGGTTTGCGGCAGGAGCCACAGGGTGCGTTTCAGGTTTAGGTGTTTTATTTTTTGGATTTTACCATTTCTGGAAATTGAAATAAATTTTACATTGCAAATTTACAATTTAAACAAAGATTTATTACTTACCCAAATTTTAGTGTATTTACATGAGGCATCCTTACGAAGTTAGACTTGAAGAATTGGAATCACGGGTTGCCCGCCTAGAGTCCATTATCAAAAAGTCTACAAAAACTAGAAAACTTTTAGCTTAGTTAGAACTTAATGATTTTCTTAGCCCCTTCTCTACCGCGTTACTGTACGATTAATTACGCCTTCTTAGAGTTGCGATTATTCCAATACCAGCTATTGCTGCAATTATTCCAACAGAAGGTGCTTGTTC
>Ga0208408_1000568_pt1 | contig 23646 bp, 26 predicted proteins | sample ETNtaG_4_FD_185776 | JGI IMG/M metagenome (GOLD analysis project Ga0208408, IMG submission 185776) | Marine microbial and viral communities from oxygen minimum zone, Eastern Pacific Ocean - ETNP201406SV67 (SPAdes) (version 2) | ecosystem: Environmental > Aquatic > Marine > Oceanic ... | reverse complement strand
TTCTGCAAAGCCGCCACTACCTTTAAATCCAATGACTCGATCTCCTATTTTCCATCGTTGAACCCCTTCACCGATTTCTTTAACCACACCTGCAAATTCACCTCCTGGTGAAAAAGGAAATGCCGGCTTAAACTGATAAAGTCCTTGAACCACTAAGACATCTGGAAAGGCAACACCTGCGGCGTATACTTCAACCAAAACCTCATGTTTAGCAGGCACTAAATCATCAACCTCCTCAACCTGATGTGAGTCAATGGGTCCAAATTTTCTACATAAGAATGCTTTCATTATTTTCTCTTATTTAGTCAATATTAAAGCTTGCCATTCTATCGCCATGAAAGGTACCAAGCCATACTCTATCCTCATCTGGAACTGCTACCGTCACCGAACCCATTACGGTGTTAGAAAATGAAAACACTGCAACTTCGCTTAAGTCACTTTGTTTTAGCTTAAAGATTGTAAACGGTAATGAGCATTGGAGAATATCATCACTACCACAATGCAACAACAGATCTGTGCCCGTGTGATCTTGGGTAGCAACCCAAATAAATTCTCCATCTATAGTTAAATTATCTGGCATTCCGACTCCAAAGTGTTCCTGGATTACAGTTCCACTGGCAAGATCTAACTTAGAAGTTTTTCGATTTAAAATATAATTGGTAAATAAATAGTTCTCATCGAGAGAAAGTTCAACCCCATTGGGATAGGACCCTTCGGTGCCTGAAACTTTTTGGTATCCGCGATCTGCATCCCATTGGTAGACAAAACCTGTATCAATGGTGACATATGTAGCATAGACCAACCATAATAAGGATTTGTCTCTGTTATACATATGCGATACATAAAAAGTACCGTCTTTCTTTAGAGCAACATCGTTGAAGTAGCCTAATTCTGGTGCATCAATACAACCTTTCCAAATCAGTGACCAAGTATTTTGAACATCAGTTAATTCAAACATCTCAACAGTTTCTCTGGGCATATGGTTAACTACCGCTAATTGATAACGACCATCGTTCCTTTGAATAAGATCAATACCATGAGGAGAGAAAATTGAATCACTACGGGTGCAGTTTACATGTCCCCATTCATTGTCACCTAGTGAAATTTTTATCGGTTTTATCTCCAATGTATCGGTATCAAATAGTGAGATTTGACCTGGGAGGTTTTCGGGATTCATGGGAGGAAGAGCGCCAAATTCTGAGACCAACAAGTTTTTTTTATCTGGTAAAACCACCATATCTTCTGGGTTAGAAAAGCCACAATATACAGTTAATTTTGAGTCCGACTTACAATCGGTTATTGCGATGACTTCTATATCTGAACGTTGGGTGGAAAAAAGAATCAGCAGCGATATACAAATTATGCAGATCAGTGACAACGTGAGGTAGATAAAATTTTTCACTACCTTCATTGTTAATCAATATTCCTCTCTACGTAACAGCGAACCCAACCATGCCATTTTTATGTCAACTGTTTCTGGTTCAGTTCTTGCAAGAATTCTTTCATATCTCTCTTTAACCATTTCATCGTAGATCGGATGAGGCAGGATGTAAAAACTATTGGTTTTAATAGCCTCGATAACTCTTGCCGCTATTTCATCTGGTTTTTTTCCTCTTTTTAATACTGATGCGGCGAGTTGTTTTAACAAGAAATTGGATTTTTTCTCGGATGCTAAATGTTCTGGTCGATTCCGTTGAGAATCAGTAAGGTTTGTAGCTACAAAACCAGGACACAGGGCGGATGCTCCAATCTTACTATTGATCTTTTTTAAACTTTGAAACAGTCCCTCGCTGAGTGACAAAGCAGCGAACTTGCTCACCCCATAACTACCTTCAAGGCCCAGGATACCTGCCATCGAAATGGTATTGAGTACATGGCCCTCCTGTTGATGCTCAATCATGTGTGGCAGAAAGGTTTGTATGCCATAGAGGACACCATAAAAGTTCACTCCCATCACCCAATCCCAATCACTCATATCATGCTCCCAGATCGCTCCATCGATAGCGGGAGGTGCGACCCCGGCATTGTTACACAGTATGTGGATATTACCGAAAGCATCTATTGATTGCTTGGCTAGTGATTGAACGGAATTTTTATCCATGACATCAACTGCTATCCCTACTGCTTCGACCCCCAAATCGCTGATCTTTACAACAGCAGCATCCAGAGCATCTTGTTCAATATCAGCCAGAACAATATTCATATTCTCCTGTGCAAAGCGTTCAGCTAGTGCATAACCAATGCCACTGGCTGCCCCAGTCACCACCACAGTTTTACCCTTAAACTCTTTCATTCTATAGACCCCTATAAAAAAACTAATTACTTATGTTAATCAATTAGATTTAATTAGTGAATTTTATCTTAACCGAAACAAGAATGATTTCTCCAGGATCATATACAGTCAAAAATTCAAATGGTCTTCTTGTCTTAATAGCTGTCTTTTTTTCTCAACACCCCCATCCCCTGTGTAGCCACCAATAGTTCCATCAGATCGAACCACTCGGTGACATGGGATAATTATTGGATAAGGGTTTTTACCACATGCATTGGCAACCGCACGAGCAGCCTTAGGTTTTCCTATGGCAACAGCTATTTCCTTGTAGGTTCTGATTTCTCCAAAAGGTATTTTTTTCAATTCTGCCCACACCATTTTTTGAAAATCTGTTCCTTTTCTAGTCAGGTCATTCATCACCTCCATATTTTGCCTATTAGAGAACAATTATGCTATTTTGAATATATTCAACTGATGAATAATTCTAGAAGAAAATTTATCACACACTCAGTGTCTGCATTGTCACTGGCTGCAACAAGCAATGTCATAAACTTTCCTTTATATGCAAAAGAAATATCTTATGGGCCTGAACGTGGCATTGCCCGATTGAATTGGAATGAAAATCCTTATGGCCCAAGTAAAAAAGCACTTCAAGCCATCATCGAATCCTCCTATGAAGGTGCTTATTACCCCGATCATCTTGTTACAAGATTAAAGAATATGATTGCTGAAAAACATGAATTGACCCAAAACCACATAACGATCAGTGCTGGATCAACCCAAGCATTAACGGTTCTATCACAAATTCAAAGCAGAAAGAATCCGATAATCAGTTCAGAATTGACCTGGGATATCCCTTTATTGATTGCACGATCTATGGGTGCAAAAATAATTCGTGTTGAGAATGGTCACGATTTAGAAATAAACCTTCAGAAAATGCTGAGTTTGCACAATGAAAATATTTCTATGGTCCATATTTGTAACCCCAATAACCCCACTGGCACCCTTATTGATCCTGAGAAACTCTCTCAGGCTCTGAGGATCATATCAAAAACAGTACTCGTTCTAGTTGACGAAGCCTACAACGAAGTGACCGATCATCCTGAAACAAATACCATGGTTAAACTGATCAAAGAGGGGCACAATATTGCTATTTCAAGAACATTTTCAAAAATCTATGGGATGGCAGGTCAAAGGGTGGGCTATATTATTGCTCACCCTGAAATTATCAGAACTATTAATAGAAATGGCACAGGTGAATATTCAACTGCAATGGCTGGAGTTTCTGGGGCTATTGCCTGTTATGACGATGAGGAATTTTTAAATTATTCGAAATCAAAAATTAATGAAGCAAAAGAGATGGTCATTGAAGTTGCAAGTAGCAATGGTTTAGAAACACTTCCCTCTCAAACAAACTTTATCTATGTCAATCTTGGCAACATTAATGCTGACACTTTTCGTGATGAAATGAGAAAGCAAAACATTATCATTGCCGGCAAATATGGAAAACATACGAACTGGTCAAGAGTCAGCATGGGCAAGATCGAGGATGTACAAAGATACGTCGAGGCTTTCCCTATGGTCTTGGACCGTTTAAGTATTTAAAGTCCCCAAGAGAGCTGATTAGTTTATTGGAAAATGTCGTCCCTCAACCATTGTCCCTCGTATTTCTATTTCATTGATCTTCAAAGGATCTATAGTCAGCGGGTTCTCAGTTAATAGAGTAAAGTTTGCGTATTTTCCAATACTGATCGACCCATAATCTTTTTCCAATCCCAACGTGAAAGCAGCATTAATGGTCACCGCACGTAGTGCCTGTTCAGGAGAGATGCGTTGTTCGGGTCCAGCGACCTCATTGGCAAAATTAACCCGGTTAACTGCTGAATGCATCAGTTGTAGAGGTGCCCCGGGTGCCATGGGCATATCTGAATGTAGGGATATAGGAATACCGGCGCGTTGAAGGTCGCCCAGTCTTACCATCTGTTGTGATCTAGCCGCTCCAATGCCACGCCGACTATAAAGATCAGATAATGCTGTCACATAATAAGGATTAGCACTGACAATTGCTCCCAGTTTTTTGATTCTGGCTACCTGGTCGGGTTGGGAATAGCCGAAATGGACAATGACAGTCCGATGATCAATACGTGGCTTTCGGTTAAGGTTTTCTTCCAACACGTCGAGTAAACGGTCCAATCCAATGTCACCATTTTGATGGATATGTATCTGATAATCAGCATCCCAATACTGCTTAAAAGCTTCACGGTAGGTTTTTTCCTGCATCAGCCATGCTCCTTGATGTCCGTCAAGATAACCATCTCTCATCATCATGTTTTGTGAATACATGGCGCCATCGGTAAATAATTTAATATGTCCAGGAAGATATTGAAGTTTGCCACTTCCCCAAGACAGTAGTTTTCTGGCCTCAGTGACTAAGGCATCTGGTTCATAGTTTTCAGCCAGAAACATTCCGCTAGGAATAAAATAAGTTCTAAAGGGTGTATCCAGATCGCCGAGAACGTAATTTTTAGCCGCCTGTATCGATTGCTGCAGCATCGCACCTGGATTGGCAACCAGGGTTATGCCATTTTGGTGGAGATATTTCTCTGTCATCTGAAGACCAGCAATTAAACGTTCTGGAGCGGCTAAATATTGCATCAAATTGGGTAATACTGAGACTGCTCCCTGTTCTGAAAAATGTCCATTTTCAAAATTGGCATACTGTTTTACTTCTGCATCCAGATTCTCAATCAATTCTGGCGTAATACCAAAATAGGTTAAAGCTGGAGTGTTCATAATAAACTCATGGAAGGAACGATGAATCACCAGGATTGGACGTGAGTTGGAAATTGAATCAAGATCCTGACGCGTCAGCTTGTCATGAAAATAATGGTGAAAACCCCATGTAACAAGAGGAGTATCAGCAGTTAATTGCTGCTGTTCTGCGGCTTGTAAACGGTCAATGTAACCCTGCCGGTCACGAACACCAAGGATCTTTTTTCCTGGCAGTGCCCAATCCTCAATTGCAATCACATCAACTCCCATAGTGATTGCGGCTAATAAGGGATGCACATGATGTTCAATCAGACCAGGCACCATTATATTTTCAGCAAAACGACGATCTAGTTCTACGTTGGGAAAATTGCTTTGCAGTTGCTCAACTCCACCTATAGCAGCAACTCGGTCACCTCGTACCAGTACTGCAGTTGCCTCAGGATGGACATCATCGAGAGTGATTACTTCTCTGGCAAGATAGATCTTCTCCAGTAGTAATTCATCACTATTTACAGATATTGGTAAGAAAAAAAGGATAGTTAGTATTAGGAGTGTCTTCATATCACATATTTTACACTCACACCTTTCACCAGCAAGAATTTATGTTTTCTTGAGCGTAGTCAGGTTTTAAATATCAAACTCACTTAGGTCTGCTGCAGCCGGAGAGTTCCACCTGAGCATTGTTTACATAGCATCTAATTTCACTTAAGCTCCCGTCTTTATCAAAGTATTGCCAGACTCCCTCCTGGGAATTATCTTTATACTGCCCTTGATATTTCAGTTGGCCATTGGCATAGAAAGATTGAAGTTGTCCGTTACGTAAATTGTTTTTAGCCTGTCCCTGCCACCAAAGTTGTCCGTTGTCATAGAAACCTTGAAACAAATCGCTTAACTCGCCGTTTTTGTAATTTTCCTTTTCAAATAACCGACCATTTTCATGGAATGTTTCTCTAAAGCCTTCTCTTGTACCATTTTGGTAACCTGCTCTCTCTTTCACTCTACCGTCTTCATAATAATGAAGCAGAGTTCCTGTAAAGACTTTTAAGGGGTCAGCTTCATAGTAGATGCCATTTTTTTCAATGAGTTTGCTAGCATCGATTGGTGGCTGCTCAAAAGCAACCAGAAATAGTGGGAGTATTAGAATTAGATATTTCATTAAGGAATTGTACTTTAATAAAAGACCGTATTGGATTTGCATGCTATTTTCTTGTTTGGGGAGCATATTAGATTTATTTTCATCGCTCAATTTCACTGCGGCCTAGAGCCAATAGCATTCAATCTCCATAATGCTAAGAGAAAAACAGTTAAGTCAACGCCTATAATAATCCAAAGAGTTCTATCGGGAACTCCATCCAGAATAACACTCAAGATCCTTCCAATAACATAACTGCCACATAAAAAAACAAAGATTGTGAATGTTAATTTTTGCAATTCTCTTTTAAAGATTGCTATAAAAGAAAGAATTCCCAATAAAACAAAGAAGCTATAGTTTGCTCTCAGTTCACTAAAGGAAATTAATTCATTCAGTCCGAATCCAACCCAGTTTGCTGCCATCAATGGATTGATTAGTCCTACTAACCCAAACCCTATGTATTCAAGACCGAGTAATGAAAGAATTATTATATCAACGAGTGTTGTTTTCATCCCTTTATTCTAACTCATATCTAAACACTTGACTGATATTGACATAGTATTGTGTTGTTGATTTAGAATAAGAGTGATTTAATCTGAACAATTATCTTGCTCGAGTGGGTGGTTATTTGACTGGTTTGTTATATAGTTTTAATTATGAAGAACTCAAAAGAACTAAAAACTGATCCTCATATCAATTTAGGTTCTTGCCTTTGTGGTTCTGTGCTTTTTGAGATTTTTGGAGCTATGTCAGATATCATTTTTTGTCACTGTACACAGTGCAGAAAATCAACCGGGAATTTTGTTGCCTCGGTGTCTGTGGAGAAAAAATATTTCAACTTAATCCAGGATAATAAACTTAAATGGTACGCATCGTCTGATGAAGCAGAACGTGGATTCTGCAGCACATGCGGGTCAAATCTTTTTTGGAAACCAAAACAATCATCCTACATCTGCGTTTGGGCTGGGTCTATTGACGAACCCAATGATCTAAAGGGAGAAGCTCACATCTTTACAGCTTTTGCTGGAAATTATTATTCAATTGAGGACGACTTACCCAAATTTGAACATGACTACCCTGAGTAATTCAATATTAAATATGAATAATAAAACATTAATCGAAAATATAATTTTAACTACTGCACCTACTGTTGCTAACCGTAACATTGACCATGAAATTGAAGTAATCACCGCAGAATGTGTTTTCGGTATGAACATCTTTCGTGATCTTTTTGCAGGTTTTAGAGATGTGTTTGGTGGTCGCAGTCAAGCTAGCCAGAAAGTTCTAAGGGATTCTAGAAAGACTTGTCTTGATGAATTAAAGATGGAAGCAGCTGAAGTTGGTGCTGATGCTATTATTGGCATTGATCTTGATTATCAAGAATTCTCTGGCAAAGGGAAAGGTATGTTATTTTTAGTTGCTTCTGGAACTGCTGTGAAATTAAAACCTGAATCTGAATGAATTGCATTAAATATATTCTTTTTTGATTTGGTTAATCTGCGTTAATAACCTCTTTGTACTAATTTCTCAACTGATCAATTATCTATTTGTCTTTCTGTTAGTTACACATTTACTGGAATGTTTAATTTTCTATAAGAAAATTATCAAAGTCTGACCCTTTGGTCATAATATTGATAAAATTAGTTTTTTCTAAAATCTAGGGATTCGGTGAGCCTGGATCTTCATCAATAGATACTTCATGATCTTCTAAGACTTGATATAAAGGAAAATCTACCCATGTGTCATTTAAATAGTTGAGCTCTGGTACTTCCTCTTTTGGATCTACGATTAAATTATAAACTGAGGGATAAGCCATATTCTTAATACCATATCCATCTTCATCCATTTCCTTAATCAGAATTTTCCAATTACGCCATTTCGCACCGAACAGTTCATTACCGATGTAAATGACCATGGAGTCCCTAGCTGACTTATTAGTTTTCCCCATTAGGAAATCAGATTGGTCAACACCATCAATTATTCGATCTTTCGGAATATCAACTCCTATGAAACTAGCCAAAGTGGGAAACACATCTATCTGATGGAAAATTTCATTTGATACTTGCTGATTTGGGATTTTCCCTGGCCAGCGGATCAGGAAAGGTACCCGTAAAGATCCTTCATAAGGAGAAAACATACTTCCTCGCCAAGGACCAGTAAAACCAAAAGATCTCGGCACGCCTTCTCTTCCATTGTCTGATGTAAAAATAAATATGGTGTTTTCTTTCAATCCTAGTTCTTCAATAGTATCTAACAGCTCACCGATATAGGCATCCGTCTGAGCCAAAACATCAGCAAAGCTTCCGTTTCCAGTAGTGCCGAAAAAGTCAGGATGTGGATCTACTGGTTCATGCGTTTGTGTATAGGGGAGATAGGCAAAAAATGGTTGGTTAGAACTTGCCTTGCGTTTGATGAAATCAATGGCATGATCAGTGATATCTTTATCGATAGTCGCTCTTTTGGCTCGGTCGTAAACTTCTAATTCCTTTGGTTCTTGACCTCGAAATGATGACATAACGTGAGCAAAATCAGCGTCTGGGTGACTATCTGGGGTAAAGCTATTACTATCCGGCCAAAAGGCTCGATCTGATGATCTGGGAATTCCATTCCATTCATCAAAGCCCTGATCTGTAGGATAGCGACCTTTGGTGTCTCCTAAATGCCATTTTCCGAAGATCCCAGTTGCATAACCTTCATTAGAGAGCATTTCGGCCAAGGTAATTTCCCATTGAGTTATGCCGTACCATACCCCTCTAGGCGGACCATCCTGACGTTGTCGCGTACGAATACCATATCTACCTGTCATTAATGCTGAGCGTGACGGAGTACATTCTGCCTCAACATTATAATTTGTTAGCTGAAATCCATCAGTTGCAATGCTGTCGATATTGGGTGTTGGTGCACCGCGTAAAACTCCCCCACCATAAACACCAATTTCACCATAGCCAAAATTGTCCATTAACACCAAGACAATATTAGGTTTTTTATCACTCTCAAGAGCAGCCAGAGTTGGATTAGCTAATATGAAAATAATCAGCAGTGATATAGAGATCCTAGTGATTGTTATTAGTTTGTTCATATCTCATATTCAAATAATTAGAATTCTTTGATTATCGTATAACAAAATCATAATACAATTCTGATTCTTTTGATTGATTAAACGTAAAATGCCACCATTCCATATCGTAAGCAATAAAACCCTCGCCCTCCATTAACTCCTTTAATAGATAGCGATTATTTCTATGAAACGAGCTGATAGAAGGATTATCAGTATTTGAAAGAGGATCGAATAAGTCAAATGATGAACCCATCTCTATTTGTTGGTATTCACCATTTACATTTTGTTTTGTAAGGCTGACATCCAAAGTGACTCCTTTAGTATGTTCAGATTTCTCTGCAATGTAAGGACCAAGCAGTTCGGATTTGGATAAATTTGGATGATACCGATCTTTAAGTTGTACTTGTTCAGATTGATCAAGCCACTTAATAAAATCATTCACAGCTCTCTGTGGTCGATAACAATCAAAAATTATTAAATTTAAACCTTTGGCTTTTGCGCTGTACTGAACTTTTTTTAAAGCATGGGCGGCCTCTTGATCTAGAAGGCATTTTGCTGCTTCATATCCTGAAACTTGTTTGCCTGTAAAATTATTGGAAGAAGCATAACGAAGATCAAAAACCGCATCCGGAATCAATTGCTCAACGTCAATGATCGAATCGGGCTTATTGTATATATTCACTGAATCTTGACAAGCAAGAAGTGTAATCAAGACAAGTAAAGCAAGGAATGAGTGCTTCATAATTCTATTCTAAACCTAGACTTTCCACCATCAATAATTTGTGAAATTTGACTGAGGTTTTTTATTTTATGGCTGCTTGAATCTTCTGATAGTAGGCTAACGTTTCATTTAGCTTTCTATCTAGAAGTGTTTTGTCGATATGATCTCTAAGCTCTTTAGGAAGAAAACTGTCTTCCCAATCTTCCTTGCTAACTTCCCAGTAAGCTCTTCCGTATGAATCACCAAAGTAATAACCCGCATCCAAATTGACTTGGCTTTTCCAAAAAGATTCATTCACGATACCTGCTTCAGATAAGCGATATAAATTTATCCAGCGGTTTATTGGTGCAAATGTTTGAGCTTCCATTGTCCTCATTTCTCTTAGCGAAAGGTTTTTTGGATCTAATAATGATTTTTCCCAAATAGCAGGAAGGCTCTCACCAGCAAAACTTGTGTCTGCTGTGATATATGATGTGTAATAATCATTTGTTAGTGTGACTCGAAGTAATTCTTGATCCTGTTTCATTTGAAAAAGAACCGATAATAACCCGATTAAAACACCAATATTGGCGATGACATTTAGCCATCTCATTGAATATTGTGAATCCATATGAACACCTCTTTAATTAATATGTTATTTGATTGCTTGGTATGTCTTTAGCTATAAAAAATATCTTATCAGAAGATAACTAAAAGGCAGCTGTCTTAAGCACCAACCATCTACCAGGATCAACAATTTGTGATTTTCTGACTGTTTGTTGTAGGCTTATTAAAAAAGGAGAAGTAAATGAAAAAAATAATTAAAACATTTTATATGGCGACTATTTTCTTTGTACTTATAGGTATTGGTGGATTATCTCCCATCACACTTGCGGCAGATAATTCAAACGATGATTTCACCTACGAATATTATTACAAAGTGAAGTGGGGCTATTTTGACGAATGGATGAAGCTGTACAAAAAGAATCACTATCCCATATTACAACGATTACAGGAATTGGGTCGCATCGTTCAAATGGAAGCCGCCTATCCATTCGATCACCAGGGTGAAGCCGACCGTTGGGATTTTCGGTTTAAAATTGTTTACCCAGATGCGAAAACTGCCTACGAAGACTTCGATTTAACCGCTATCCTTGAAGAGTTATACCCTGATCAGGAAACCTTCAAAAAGGAGGAACAACGGCGCTTCGAGTTGCTCATTGAACACAAAGACATGATTATCTCATACGATAATCTTTCCAGCTGGTAGGCAAATCTTGACAGGGCTTGTTAGCAGCAGTTTACAGACTGCTAGTTTGTTTATTTGGGATTGGCTTGTTAGGCTTTAGGTATGAAGAAGTTATTTCTAGTGAAATGAATCAAGATCATCTCATCAAGCTTATAGGCTCTTCTGGATCTCCCTATACTAGAAAGATGATTGCACTCCTTAGATACAGGAGAATCCCATACTCTGTGATTTGGGGTGATCCTAGAACTTATCTAAAAGAATTAGGTATTGACCCACCAAAACCGGTTCTTTTACCTGTCTGTCTCCTCCAAGAAGGGGAAAACGTTAAAGCTGTCTGTGATTCTACCCCTATCATTAGATCCTTAGAGAGTGAGTTTCAAACAAGAAGTGTGATACCTCATGATCCAGTATTAGCCTTCATCAATTATCTTCTCGAAGATTTTGCCGACGAATGGATTACAAAGTATATGTTTCATTATCGATGGCACTTTGATGATGATATTGAGAATGCAGAGAAGATTTTGCCATTGTGGCATCAAATTAACTTGAATGATGAGCTCAGACAAAATTTTGGCAAACAAATATCTGCTATACAAATTAATCGACTATGGGTGGTTGGATCAAATGAGCAAACAGCATCAATGATTGAATCAAGTTACATAAGATTTCTTTCAATACTTGAGTCTCATCTCTCAGACTATAAATATTTATTTGGATCAAGGCCCTCCTCTGCTGACTTTGCTTTTTACGGTCAACTCACACAATTAACTAAAGTCGATCCCACTCCAAGAACATTAGCTGAGCAACATTCATCTAGAACAATTGCATGGGTAGATATCATCGAAGACTTGAGTGGACTTGAGCCTCACAAAGAGGATTGGCTTGGTATTGAGAATGCTCCCAGTTTATTAAAAGAACTTTTGTGTGAAGTAGGTAAAACTTATGTACCTGCCATGCTAGCAAATGCAAGAGCTATAAGAGCTGGGGAAGATACCTGGACTACCGAAATTGATAAGACAGACTGGACACAAAAAACATTTTCATACCAAGCAAAGTGCTTAAAATGGCTACAGGAAGAGTTTCAGAATTTGGATCAAGAATCTCAATTCAAGGTTCTTGAATGTCTCCATGGAACCGGTTGTGATGAATTAATCGATTAGCTCTTGAGAAACCTAATCAGAAGTTTATTTTTTCCATAAACGAAAATGTTCTTTCCATAAACGAGCATGTTCTTTCCATAGACGGGCATGTTCTTTCCATAAACGAGCATGTTCTTTCCATAGACGGGCATGTTCTTTCAATTTACTCATACTATTCAGTATAGCAGTAGGTAAATATCTAAAAAAAATTTGAGTCTATGAATAGAGTCTATTTGTCTCTATTTCAGCCTTGTGTTGCATCCTAGTAGTTAGGTGTCTTATTCGCTCTCAACATTGAATAATTTATTATAAATTGTCCACTCGCCATCAACTTTTATAAAAGACAACGTGTCTAGGAAGGTAATGCCTAGGTATTTGTCTCTTACTTTTACCAATGCTGTTGTACCTTCTATTTCACAAGTTAGGGTTTCAAACACTACATTTTCACCTTTTTCTTTTGGTGAGGGTTGTTGTGATGCTACAAAACCAGCAAAATCATCCACTGACATTTGCATAAGCTCTCCATGCAAATATCCAACTACTGTTGCATTCTCGTGAAATGCTTTTATTACTTTATCAGGATTGGATTCATCCATGCAGTCGATATAAAGTTGAACTACATTTTCAATTTGTTCCTTGTCATTCATTTAGTTCTCCTGATTAGTCTTACGAGGGATTCGAACTGTCAACAAAAAGTTGAACCATCACTAGCAAAAACACACTGGTCTGAGCCTTCCACCAGCTGATCAATCTTTTTTAAGAATCTACCGTCTTCTCCATAGTATTTCCAAATACCCACAGGTCTGCCACCACTATACTTCTCTACTGCTTGTAACTGCCCGTTATCGTAATAGAATTCCCATGTGCCCTCTTTCTTATCATTCTTAAGCTCTCCTTTGAGATAAAGCTTTCCATTGGGGTGGTTGATTTGAAATTCACCATCGGTTGGTAAGTCATCAGTCCAACCATTAGAACCAAAGAGCAGTAGTGCTGATATGAGGATGAGTTTTTTCATTTATTATGCTACTAAAAGACCAACCTCATTTGTGAGGCTTGGTTTCTATATTTAATTGACCTGCTAAGCCTGCGCTTCGATGCTCTTCACTTTTTTGATATTCCTTATTCATTATCATGGAACGCATGGCTTTTTTGCTTGGGTATTCTGCAATTGCAACCCAATCCCAGAGCTCTTCGACTTCTCCAAGAACTAATCGACTCACTTCCCCACTAAATATAAGTTTTCCACCCACTTTTCGAAGATGTTGTTTAACCTCTTTTGCGTATACTTGGTAAGCCTCTTCACCAGTTAAGTCAGTTTGCCTTCCATCTTTATACTCGGCTTTGTCTTTAAACTTTAATAAATTAACCATGTGGATGGTTGTTTTTGTATCACCAAGAAGAAATCCAGCCATCTGTTTAGCATTTGGTCTGAGTTTATTTTCAACTTTCATGCCATGCTCTTGATTCTATTTACTGTTTCATTGGTCATAATTCCTACTGGCTTATTACAAACTCGAAAAGTTTTAGTCATCTCTGCTATCTCCTTTAATTAAATCCTTAGATACCTAAACAATAACATACTCCTAAACCTGCAAAACTTGCAATGATCTAACTCAAGGAGAGTGTCAAAAGTGGTATTTTATGTCTAAGATTTCACTTACTGCTATTGACTGCACAAAGTTTATAAACTCTATATATCAATAGCAATAAGCCTTTAAAGCGGTGCCGGAAGCAGGAGTCGAACCTACGACCTACTGATTACGAATCAGTTGCTCTACCAACTGAGCTATTCCGGCAATTTCATAAATTATCAGAACCATTTGTGCACCAATCTTTTCCCATTATTTGTATTGTGCCAATCAAAATTAGATGTATCATGTCCATTAATTATCTATTGCAAATAGAGAAAAAGAAAGAATAACAGCATCATGTCTAGTTCTGAAAATTTCCTAGACTCAGTCAACAAGATTTTTGACAAGTCTGCTGCTTTGTTGAACCTAACCAATGGCCTGGCTGAGAAAATAAAAGTTGCCAACTCAACATACACAGTCCGATTTGGTGTCCATCTAAGAGATAAACTTGAAACCTTTACTGGCTTTAGGTCGGTTCACTCAGAACACTGGGAACCAGTGAAGGGTGGGATTCGGTATTCACCTGATGCCTCACAAACAGAAGTTGAGGCACTTGCAGCATTAATGTCTTATAAATGCTCACTAATGGATATACCCTTTGGTGGCTCAAAAGGTGCCTTGATTGTAGATCCAAAACAATGGAGCAAAAAAGAATTACAAAGAATCACTCGACGTTATACACAAGAGTTAGCCAAGAGAGATCTAATTCATCCTTCGCAAAATGTTCCTGGACCTGATTTAGGTACAGGTGAAGATGAAATGGCATGGATTTCAGATGAATACAAACGATTGCATCCAACTGAAATAGATGCCCTGGCTTGTGTAACAGGAAAACCCGTTCGAAGAGGCGGCATTGAAGGGAGGATTGAAGCTACGGGGAGAGGAATCCATTATGCTCTCAAGGAGTTTTTTGAACACCCAGAAGATTATAAAAAAGCCAAGTTACGCTCAGACCTAGAGCAACAAAAAATTATCATTCAGGGCTTTGGTAATGTTGGCTATCATGTCGCTAAATTTCTTTCAGAAGACGAAGGAGCTCTGATTACGGCTATCATTGAACAGGAGGGTTCTGTCATCAATGACAAGGGTATTAATATTAAATCACTTAAAGAACATTTTAGTGAAAAAAGAAGTTTTGAAGGTTTTGATGGATTTAGCACTGATGGAAATAAGATCCTTGAAAAAAAATGCGATATCTTAATTCCGGCAGCAACAGAAAGTGTCATTCACTCAAGTAATGCAGATCAAATCAATGCAAAATTGATCGTTGAAGCAGCCAATGGACCAGTCACAGCTGATGCTGATCAAATGCTTGCCAAGAAAGGTGTCTTGATTATCCCTGATTTCTTTGCCAATGCTGGAGGGGTGACTGTTTCTTATTTTGAGTGGGTAAAAAATTTGACCCACATGCGGTTTGGGTTGATGCAAAGACAGGAGCAAGAAAGGAGAAACTCTGCATTAATTAGTGGATTCGAAGAAATGACTGGTAAAAAGTTCCCTCTCCAATCAAAAAATATTGTCGTCAATGGTGCAACCGAGATTGACCTGGTTCGTTCAGGACTTGAGGGCATTATGCGTGAGGGATACAAAAAAATTAGCAGGAAATTGCATTCAGACAAACGCATTAATGATCTCAGAACTGCGGCCATGGTGATAGCAATCAAAAGAATTGCTGATTCTTACTATTTTTTAGGTATTTAAAGAAAGCCCTCTACTACAATCACCAAAGTTTCATTTTTTGACTACACTGCTTAATTTTGGTTGGTCTTTACAACTAATCAAAGTTTGTAACCAATTAACAATTAAAAGGGCTCTGCACAGAGCCCTTTTTTTTATAGTGAATCTTAGTGAGTATTATTTTCCAGACACTGCTGTTTGAAATTGTTGCTCTTCTGTGCTGCCCTCCATTGCCGTTGTAGAAGAAACACCGTTAGTAATCGTGGTCTGGACGGCATCAAAATAGCCGGTGCCAACAAACGTTTGGTGTTTGGTTGCCCTGAACCCATTTGGCTCATTGGCAAATTCTCGTTGTTGAAAATTTGAGTAAGCCAACATTCCATCTTTTAAGTACTCTTTTGAGAGCTCAAACATGCCCAGGTTTAAAGCATGCCAACCCGCTAATGTGATGAATTGAAATTTGAATCCCATTTCAGCAATTCTTTCACGAAATTCACCGAGTTCTGCTTCATTCAAACTTGCCTGCCAATTAAAAGAAGGCGAACAGTTGTAAGCTAAAAGTTTTCCAGGAAAACGATCGTGGATCTCTTTGGAGAATCGTTCAGCTTCAATTAAGTTTGGCTTCGCAGTTTCAAACCACAATAAATCAGCGTATGGCGCGTAGGACAATCCTCGGTCTATAGCCTGTTCTATCCCTGGCTGAACTGAGAAAAAACCATCCTTAGTTCTATTGCCGGTTAAAAATTTATGGTCTCTCTCATCGGCATCTGATTGTAAAAGAGTCGCTGCATTGGCATCGGTTCTTGCAATCAAAACGGTTGGAACGTCCAGGACGTCTGCAGCTAGCCGAGCTGCTACTAGTTTGTTGATTGCCTCTTGAGTGGAGACCAGAACCTTGCCACCCATATGGCCGCACTTTTTTGCAGACGAGAGTTGATCTTCAAAATGAATTGCTGCAGTCCCTGCCTTAATCATCTGTTTGGTGAGTTCAAATGCATTAAGATTGCCTCCGAAACCAGCTTCTGCATCGGCAATAATTGGAACCATCCAATCGATTGATTGATCATTGTTAAGATGATATATCTGGTCTGTTCTGATTAATGAATTATTAATCCTTTCAATCATTTTAGGCACTGAATCGACAGGATAAAGACTTTGATCTGGATACATTTCACCTGCAGAATTACCATCACCTGCCACCTGCCACCCTGAACAGTAAATTGCTTTCAATCCAGCCTGGACAGATTCCACAGCTTGGTTTCCAGTCATTGCTCCAAGAGCTGAGATCACTGACTCAGTATGGAGATCACTCCAAAATCTCTTGGCCCCTCTTCTCGCTAAAGTATACTCAATATGAAAAGAACCTCTGAGGTTTATGACCTCTTCTGCTGAAAATGTTCTGGTTATGCCTGACCACCTTTCATCAGACCATTTATCTTCAAGAGCCTGTATTTCATTTTGCTTAGACATTTCTTTTCCTTTATTTATTAGTTGTGATATTTTTTTGGTCTTGATTCGGGGTCAAGACATCTTCGCCGTAAATCGTTAAATCAATCACTTCCATCTCTGTTAAGGGTCTAGAGAGAGGGCTTTCTTGATTCTGTTTTTTCTGCTCAGTAGAGTTTTCTTTCTGCTTATTCATAATCATTGTCTTTAAAGATATTTGTATGCGGGTAAGGTTAAAAATTGATCAAATTGCTGGTTTGTCGACATTTTGTGAAACAGATCAGTGGCCACTTTTAATTGCTCTGGATCGTAAGAGAGATCACCTCGCTCCTCAATGAGCTTGGATATCTCTTCCTGAAGTGACTGGGTAAATCGTTCTTCATCTATTATCTGATCATCATTCGTTTTCACTTTATGGGTAATCCACTGCCAGATTTGTGATCGACATATTTCAGCGGTGGCTGCATCTTCCATTAGGTTATACAGCGGGACGCACCCATTCCCTGACAACCATGCTTCGAGGTATTGAACGCCGACTCTGATATTGTGTCGCAACCCAGTATCTGTTACATCCCCTGTAGGCACCTTTATTAAATCTTGTGAACTGATTCTGACTTCTTCTCTTAATTTATGGAGTTGATTTGGAGACTCCTTCATGACTGCATCGAACGAATCCATTGCGATGGAAGCTAACCCAGGATGAGCTATCCATGTTCCGTCATGACCTGCATCAGCTTCTCTCCTTTTATCAGCTTTAACTTTTGCCATTGCCTCGATATTACCTTCTGGATCATTTTTGATTGGAATTTGTGCTGCCATACCACCCATGGCATGAACACCACGTTTATGGCATGTTTGAATCAATGCATCGACGTAGGATTTAAGAAAATGACGAGTCATGGTCACCGTATCTCGATCCGGGAGAATGAAGTCTGAGCGATTTCTAAATTTCTTGATAAAACTAAATATATAGTCCCAACGCCCACAGTTAAGACCAGAAGAATGTTCTCTGAGCTCAAAAAGAATTTCATCCATCTCAAAAGCAGCGAGAATAGTTTCAATTAATACAGTGGCCTTGATGGTGCCCTGTTGCATACCCAATTTATTCTGGGACATCACAAAAACATCATTCCAAAGTCTGGCTTCTAAATGATTCTCTAACTTCGGAAGATAAAAATATGGCCCGGTTCCATTTTTGGCTAATTGTTCAAAATTGGTAGTTAAATACAAACAAAAATCAAACAATGAAGCCGACACCGGTTCACCATCAATCAATAGATTTTTTTCATGAAGATGCCAACCTCTGGGTCGAACAATCAGAGTTGCAATTTTCTCATTCAAGGCATAGGTTTTTGAACCATCAGGGGATATAAATTCAATATTTTTATTGACAGCATCCCTAAGATTAGTCTGGCCATGGATGATGTTATTCCAGGTAGGAGAACAGGAATCTTCAAAGTCAGCCATAAAAGTTTTTACCGGTGCATTGAGTGCATTGATAATCATTTTTCGATCTACCGGACCGGTAATTTCAACCCTGCGATCCATTAGATCATCAGGCAAGGGAGCAACTGACCAATTATCATCTCGAATGGATTGTGTATGAGGTAGAAATTCAGGCAGTGCTCCATCATCAATTTCTTGCTGTCTCTGCTTTCTTAGCTTCAACAATTCCAACCGTTGGGAGTTAAAGGTTCGGTGGAGGTGTTGCAATAACTCCAAGGCTGTTGGAGTCAGTATTTCCTGAACTTCAGAAGTTTGCTCACCTTGGATTTCTATACTATTGTGTTCCATTCTTATTAATGTTTAAGCGTTATTAAAATGATTTAAATGGAATTTTATTAAACTTTTAGTTAAAATTTCACAGTAAAAATTTCACAATGTAAATTTCACAAATGACTAACCTGTACAGAAAAAGCCACCTACTTGGTACCAAAGTAAAGAATATTCGCAAGATCAATAAGCTCACTTTGGAAGATCTATCAGAACGATGCAGCCAAGACGATCCAAAAAAAGCGCCTTCGGTATCATATTTAAGCATGATAGAAAATGGTAAGCGTTTGCCATCTTCAGATGTTCTCGAACAAATTGCAAGAGTCTTTCAAAAGGAACCGACTTGGTTTCTAGATGAAAACCTAGATATGGGAATACCTGAACAACATCAGTCGAATCAACACAAATCCTCTACCTTGCCCTTAGAGCCAAAACTTTTATACAGTAGAGACCTTTTGCAAGGGGCTATCCCAGAACTTCTGAAGCAAACCGGGATCTCAGGTAAACAATTTGCTCATCTTTTAATTCGTTCTTATCAGGAACAAAATCAAAATCGTTTCCCAGATTTAGAAAAAGCTGCGGATGAAATAGGTAATAAGCTTTTCCCAGTGAAGATTAAGGACATAAAAAACTTATATAAAAAACATGGCCTGACAATTAAATGGTTCAAACAAAATAAAGTAACGACATCAGCTCCACAAATAGAAAATAAGATGCTGCTCCGTTCCTTTTTTGAATCGCCATCTGAGGTTTATGTTAACGAGCACCTAAAAGATGATCCACAAAGACTTAAATATGACCTAGCAACCCATCTGGGACATAAAATACTCCATCAAGGTGATGGTCTTAGATCGCCAATTTCATCTGGTTCTAATGCCTTTAATTCTCAGCATCAACACGGCAGAGATGTGAATTCCTACGATGTACTTTCCGCCTGGCATGATTTTGAATCTAGTTTCTTCGCAAGTGCCCTGTTATGCCCAAAGAAACCTTTTCACAGTTATCTTATTAAAAAGAAGCATCAAATACTCTCTGCTAAAGAACTGGAACTCTCTCATGCGCTCATGATGAGAAGGGTTACAGCAGTTTCAAATTATCCCTATTGGCATTATTTTGAAGCGTATCAGCCAGGTTATTTAACTGCAGTTTATAGAGCCAATGGTATACCGCTTCCTTGGGGAAACATGGCAATGGTCTCTGATCCTTGTCCAAATTGGGCAGTGTTTCGAATACTCAATGAAAGCCATGTTGACAATCCCCAAACCCAGATCTCTGTCCTTAAAAATGAAAATGAGACCTATTTGTATTGTTGTTATTCTATACGGTTGAGAGATCTTGCAGGAAATTTAAAGCTGTATTCTCTTGGTATCGATTTAATCCCTGCAATCAAAAACCAAGGCATTGATGCCACTCAATTGTTAAGCGATCTTGTCGAAGAATGCCAACAAGGTGGGGGTGAAGCGGAAGTACATTCAGAAACAAAAGAAGTGATTGAAAAAATCAGTCACATTTTGAGAATAGAGTGGTTGAAAGACTCTCTTTCTTTCCCTGCAAGAATTATCTGTCCAAGAAGCTCGAACTGCCAGAGAGAAAATAAATGTGCTCCTAGTAGGACACAATACAAGTTTAATGAAATAGATGAATTAAAAGAAAACATTTTGATGCTGAAAAAAGCCGATTTAATCTAAAGACATTCATCACTGACACTCACATCATATTCTTATAATTTTCAATATTAAATAATACGTTAATTTTTTTTAAACGAGTTGGATATTCTCTTAAACATTGACTTTGTCCAATCGATTCTATCTTTTCGATCGCGTTGTTTGCTTGACGCTCTAAACTGTCCAAAGTAAAAAAAAATGGCTAGCGAGCCGATGATCAGCAAGCCAAAGAAAAGTGTATTGGCATCCATCAATTTCTGGAATACAGCTTTGCCAATAGTCTGAGAATTTCAAGATAGAGCCATATCAAGGTTACCAGTAATGAGAAGGCCCCATAGGCCTCATAATATTTAGGAGCACCTTGTTCTGCAGCTTGTTCAATAAAGTCAAAATCCAGAACTAAATTCAATGCAGCAATGGCCACCACCACCAAGCTGAATCCTATTCCCATTAGACCATTGGAGTGAATGAAACCTATTTGAGCACCAAAGAAACCCATGATGATGTTCACCAGATAGAGTAATAATATCCCTCCAGTTGCAGCAAACAGCATCAACCTAAAATTTTCAGTTGGCTTGATTAAACCGGATTTATAGGCCATTAAAAGAGCAGCCAATGTTCCAAAAGTAAGGCCCACAGCTTGAATCACAATACCTGGATAATTGGCTTCAAACATGGCCGAGATTCCACCAATAGCCAGTCCTTCAAGCAAGGCATAAATGGGTGCGGAGATCGGTGCAGCAGTGGGTTTAAAAATTGTAACCAGGGCCACGATCAATCCACCAAAAATACCAATCATCATATACCCTGAAATCGAGGCAGGATCTCCTGTGGCATAAAATTGATTCCAAGTCCAAGCCGCGGTGATAAAACAAAGCAACAAATACAATCCAGTTTTATTGACCGTCCCGGATAAGGTCATCGCTTCCGATGTTGAAAAATCAGATGAACGTTCTGAAAAAGCTTTGCTTTTAAATGCTGGGTTTCCAGATCTGCCGAATAATTGTAATGCCCGATGACGCGCCATAATTAGCTCCTCAATAAATTACTTAATAATGGAAATATTATACATTTGAAATCTTAAAAGGACGTGGTTGTAGAGGTCTTATTTTTAACCTTAATGATTACTTGTAAGTCTTCAATTTCAGTATTATCTGGTAATCTTGGTATCTCCTCGATACAAAGATCTTCAACTGGGATGTCCGTTAACTGACCGGTATCTATGTTATAGAAGTGATGGTGTGGAGAAATGGTGGAATCGTAAAACATTCTTTCCGGATCCACATCAACTGCATGGATCATTCCTCTCTTGGCAAACACATTTAAGGTATTGTAGACGGTGGCTTTTGAAATCTCGTGACCTTGTTTGGTTAATTGCTCATAAATTTCCCCTGCGGAAAGATGCTGAGGGTTAGCAAATAATATCATCCCGATTCTAATGCGTGCCCTTGTTGATTGCAGGTCATGCATTTTGAGTTTTTGCTCAACCGTTGATTTTAGTCTTAAAACTTCTTCCATGGTCTTCATATTTTAGTAACAAAGATAAGAATTGCAAAGTAAAACCCCCTATAAAGATCAATCCTTTGCAGAATTTTTTTACTTATTTGTTGAGCGATAATTCTCAATTAAAAAAAGAATCAGACCGATAGTAATGCAAGTGTCTGCAATATTAAATGCTGGATAATACCATTGGCCAATGTGAAACAGTATGAAATCCACAACGTAACCTTGACTGAGTCGATCCACTAAATTTCCAATCGCACCCCCTGCAATCAGAGCCAAAGACAAATTGAGAGTCATAGTTGCCCTAAAGGCATTGCGAATGAGCCAACCGATCAACGTGGCTCCAACCCCAGCCGAAATTAAAACAAGGGGCCAGCGTTGCCACCCTGACTCCGAGGCAAAAAGACTAAAGGCAGCACCAGTATTATGTAATCGGGTAAAATCTAGAAAAGCCGTCAGGGTATAACGATCGTATACATTGAATCGCTCCATCACCAATAACTTAGATTGTTGATCACTGAAAACAATGACCAATATCAACACCAGCCATGTCCAATGGTATTTGCTGATTTGATTAAAATTCATTCATCCTCCGGAAGTCTAGATATTCTTAGGTTGTTCTCGCCATACAAATGAATCAGTATTATCACTCCATAGATAATTAGAAATAAAGCCTAGTTTCTCCATCCCCAAGTATGTTGTCAATGCAACGTGGACAAAGTCCTGGATGGTCTTTTGATTGGCCCACCAGTGGATCCTTGTGCCAACATCGAATGCATTTTTGGTGTTCTGATTGAACCACTCTGGCAGCAATGCCGTCGCCTTGGATCGCATCTTTAGGTAAATTATCCATAGATTCCACTGTAGCCTCTGAAGTGATAAACAAAAAATGCAGCTCCTCACCAAAGGAGTTCAATAATGCAGCCATTTCACCTTCAGCATAAAAAACAATGTGTGCATCTAGAGAAGAACCAATCACACTTTGGTCTCTGGCAACTTCCAATGCCTTTGATGCGACTCCCTGAACAACATCAATGCCTTGCCAATCGATTTTAGTGCTCGGATTCTCCGGCAATTGATGCCAATCGGAAAGAAATACCGATTCCGTCCTGCTTCCTGGTAAAAATTGCCAAATCTCTTCCGCTGTAAAAGAAAGAATTGGCGCAATCCAACGAACCATTGATTCGGCTGTGTGATATAAAGCGGTTTGAGCCGATTTTCTCGCATGGCAATCGGCCGGTGTAGTGTAGAGACGATCCTTGATGACATCCAAATAAAAACCCCCCATATCCACAACACAAAAATTATGAAGGCATTGGGAAACTTTATGAAAAGAATAGTTCTCGTAATGATTGATTATTGTTGACTGAATCTCATGTAATCGCCCTATTACCCATTGATCAAGAGCCAATAACGCATCGGCGGGAAGCTCCTCTTTTTGAGGATCAAAATCATCAAGGTTACTCAATAGAAAACGTGCTGTATTTCTGATTCTCCTATAAGCGTCCGAATTACGCTTCAGAATTTGATCTGAAATATTCATTTCACTGCTGGAATCGGTCGATGCAACCCATAGTCTCAGAATATCGGCGCCAAGATTATTGATCACCGTTTGAGGTGCAATAACATT
>Ga0208408_1000563_pt1 | contig 23837 bp, 31 predicted proteins | sample ETNtaG_4_FD_185776 | JGI IMG/M metagenome (GOLD analysis project Ga0208408, IMG submission 185776) | Marine microbial and viral communities from oxygen minimum zone, Eastern Pacific Ocean - ETNP201406SV67 (SPAdes) (version 2) | ecosystem: Environmental > Aquatic > Marine > Oceanic ... | reverse complement strand
AGGAAATCACAACTTTCATGTTAACTAACAAGAATAACTTATTTGAAAAGATGAATTTGACCGAAGATAATATTGTGGAAATACTAAATCCTGTTTCTTCAAACTGGTCAGCTCTTAGAAATTGGTTGACTCCTTCCTTGGTAGAATTCTTATCAAAGAACACAAAAGTTGATTACCCTCAGCGAATTTTCGAACTAGGCCAAGTCGTAAATTTAAACAAACGTGCTGAAACAGGAACCGTTGATGAATACAAACTTGCTTACTCGGAAGCAGGTTCAAAAGTCAATTTTACTCGTGCAAAGTCTATTTTACAATCAATTGTTAGAGCAACGGGAAAATCCCCAACATTTATTGCGAGAGATTATCCTAGTTTCATTCCCGGAAGAAGTGCAGAAGTAAAACTTGGTGAAAAATCAATAGGAATAATTGGAGAAATTCATCCTCAAGTATTAAATAACTGGAAGATTGAGGTCCCAGTTGTTTGTTGGGAAATAAAAACTATTTAATGGAGATTAATAATTTTTTAACTTTAGTTCTACCAATTGCCAAAATAAATGGTGCTAATCTCGGACCTGAATTTTTATTAATTAAAATTTGATAAATAGCGGGAAAAAAAATTTTAGCATTTAAATTATTACGGTTCATAATTTCTGGAAATTCGGAGTACAATTGTTTTTCATTCAAATCTTTTGAAAGAACTTTTGCCAAATCAGTTAATCCTGATTTTTGATTAGAAGTTAATTCAATTTTCGGAGTTTTTGTATTAATTGAGAATTTATATCGGTCGCCAGCAAATTCATTAATCCAATTTTTAGCACATAGTAAAACTTTAGAATACCGTTCTTTATCTTGCTTATTTTTTACACCAGTCGATATCAATGCTTTCGAAACAGTTCCATATATATTAATTAACTCAACACAGTGCTTAAATGAAGGTTGAATCGGCATTCTTTTCGGAACTTTGTCAACAACAGACATTCGATAGACTCGTTCTTGTTGAATTTGTTCTTTTTTATTTACATTCTCCTTTCTAAATGAAACTCTTTCAGTATAATAGAAATCTTCATAGTGTTTGAATATTCCTTCATCCATTGGGTAGAATATTTCAGTTTTTGGAGTTCGCCCTGCAAAAGTATATCTTGCTAATTCGGGAATATAAAAATTCAAGACATCTTTAATCGATTGCAAGTCTCCTGCAGAAGAGGACATTTTCCCAACTTTACCTTTCATATTAATAAAATCATATCTAACATAATCAGGGGCAGTCCAACCGAATAGTTTAACTATTTCTTTTCCAACAGTATATGAACTACCTGGCGTTGAGTGATCTTTACCTCCGGGTTCAAAATCAACTTTCTCGTAAGCCCATCGCATAGGCCAATCAACTTTCCAAGATAATTTTATCAATCCGTTTTTTCTAAAATCAAAAGTTTCTTTATTTCCGCATTTGCAAGAATAAGTTATGGAAAAATTTTCATAATCTAAAATTTTAGTTCCGTCCGTTCCACATTTTTTACAATAAACGTTTCCGGGATACCAATTTTCAGATAAAGGTTCTTTTCGATATTTATCTAAAATTTTTCGAATTTTGTTTCGACTTTGAAATGCAATTTTAATATTTTTAGAATAAATGCCTGAAGTATATTTCTCATATTGATTTATAAATTCCGGATTAATTCCAAAAAAAGTTACATTATTTTCTAATTCAGATTCTAAATATTTAGCATAAGATTTATGTCTGGTTCCAAAAACATTTGGAACTCTATTTACTGGAAGACCTAAACTTTTTTTCAAAATATTTTGTTTTGGCATATCCTTGGGAACTTTTCTAAATCTATCATAATCATCCCATGAATAAATAAATCGAACTTTAGCACCAGCATCTGTTAATGCTCGCCCAATCAGATCAGTTGTTATAATTTCTCGGAAATTTCCAAAATGAATGGTTCCAGACGGAGTAATACCTGAAGCAATTGTAAATTTCTTTTTCTTCTTTGATTTTATTAATTTATCGGCGATTTGATCTGCCCAATACTGAGAGTTCATGATTAATAATTAAAGATGAATCTAATAAACTTAGCTATTTTTAAAATTATAATGCGGGCCTGACAGGATTTGAACCCGCGACACCGAGGTTAAAAGCCTCGTGCTCTAACCAGACTGAGCTACAAGCCCGCTAAGGAATATGGCTAAAATTAGTTTATAAATTTGTCGATGAACTATGTTCGATCTCGATTTCCTCGGCCGCTAGCAGATTTAGGAGCTAATCGTTTTAAATTAATTCCTTTAAATGCGCCAAAAAATCTTTTCTTTTGCCAAGCATATCTTCGAATTTTTTTAGTAGCACCAAATCCGCAAGTTGCACATTCTTTATGTTGTGCATGATAAGTGTGTCCTCCACATCGTCTACAAATTACGTGTGTTTTCTTTCCACTTCTCTTTCCTTTAGATGGTGTACCTTTCATGTGTTTTCAAAAGCAAGTTGATTTAAAAAAGTAACTAATTAGTTGTACTTAAATGAACAACCATGTCTCCTCTAATAAAGAGTTGGTCATGTTTTAATTTTTCACCATTAGTTTCTTCTGCATCAGATAATACTAGATTAATGTGTATATCAAAAGCATCTAATTTTCCCTTTATTAGTGAATTGTTCTTAAGTGCAACAGTAATAATTTTACCCTTTGCTTTGCTTAGTGCGTCTAATGGACGTTCCATTGTAAGATCGTATAAAAGGAAATTTATATAAATGCTTTTCTTTATTCGTGTTTATGGCAAAATCCAAAGTAAGGTCATTGAGAAAAGCTTCCGGAGCACGATATGGAAAAATGTACCGGAAGAAGAAGTTAATCGACCTAATGGGAATTCCAACACTTACACATGTTGCTGAAACTGTTCGAACCAAAATTAAACGAGTTCGAGGCGGAAATAAAGTTCATGCGTTAGTTAACGCAAGTCATGCAAATGTAACTGATGGAAAGAAAACATTCAAGGTAAAAATAAAGTCAGTTTTAGAGAATCCTGCAAGTCGACACTTTGTAAGACAAAATGTTGTAACAAAGGGAGCAATTATAGATACAGCAAAAGGTAAGGCGAGAGTAACTTCAAGACCTTCAAAACAAAATATTGTTAATGCGGTTTTGGTTAAATAAAATCTTTTATATCTCCTATCACGTTTAGAGGTATGACTTTATCTGACGGAACAATTAAGGACTATTTGGACTCCGGGAAAATTTCAATTGATCCACTAGAAAACAATCAAATTCAGCCCGCTTCTGTCGATTTAACATTAGGAAATAATTTTCTAACTGTTGATGATTTTTTGAAAGAGTCAATTTCCATGACAGACAAAATTAATTATAGAGAAATTAAATCGGACTCAATTGTTATTCCGCCAAAGTCATTTATTCTCGCGACAACGAGGGAGTATGTAAAGATTCCAAACGATTTAGTTGCTTTTGTCGAAGGTAGAAGCTCAATTGGTCGAATGGGACTTTTCATACAAAACGCAGGATGGGTTGATCCAGGATTTGAAGGTCAAATCACTCTCGAATTATTTAATGCTAATCAAGTTCCGATTCGTGTTGATGCAGGACGACGAATTTGTCAATTAGTTTTTTCAAAATTAGACAAGCCTGTGGACAAACCTTATTCTGGGAAATATAATGGACAAACCGGAACTACCGGAAGTCGCGTTTATTTGGACGAAGAATTACAGGTTGAACGCGAAGTCGAAATGCTCTGATAGTCACTTCGTTATTCTTTTAAAGCCAGAAAATCCGAGCAAATTATGACTAAACCACAAGATAAAATCAGCACAGATGATCTGCACTACGAAATCCGAGTTATAGGAGATTCAAATATATTTGGGCAGCACGAAAACGGTGGAAGTGAAGCTCTTGGAAGTATTCGAAATATTTTTTATTCTGAGTTCGGTAGAGATAATGTAAAATCTCATACTCATTCAGAACCACCTTATTGGAAAATAAAGATTAGGGAAGCGCACATAGATGATTTAAAAACATTAGTTAGTAATCAGAATGGTTTAACTCATGATGAAGAAATATTCCAATTTAAGGGAATATCAGTTAAAAATCCTAAACTTATAGATCAGTTGGTATCAAATAATAATCGGATAGAGGCGCTATCCGAAAGAAATGATGACTTGATTTCGCAATTAGATGAAGCTCATAACAAATACACAAACATTGAGTCTCGACTTACTGAAGTGAATGTAGATTATACACGTGTCAAGAAACAAAGGGATGAAGCAAGAGCTGCAGCAAATAATCCTCCGAGAAGACAAGTAATTGTTGAACCCGGAAAAAAGGAAATACCTCGATTAAAGCGCGAGATTTCAGATTTAGAAGAGACATTAAAAAACACTAAAAAACTAGATAAAAATATTGAAAAATATTTTGAGTATGATGAAAAATATGATAATGCTGCAAATGAATCGTTAACCTTATATGACCGTGCAGGAATCGAAATCCAAATCCGAGATGTAAAATATTTATCTCCTACTGAAGTTCTCAATAGAAACACGGAGTTCGAAGATAAGAAAATATTATCTGGAACAAAAACTAGTTTGGAAAATAAAATAAGAGACATAGGAAATTTTACCGGAAAAGAAAGAGAGACCGAAATGGGAAACGCAGAAATAACAAATGAATATGGCGAAGACGTAGTTAGAGCATATACTTTAGGAGAATTGATCGATTCAGAAGAAATCCCTGATTTATTCACTGTTGATACTGAAAGATATTTACCGACAAAAGAAAGAATTCATCAATTAACTCCTGCTTTTGGTAAAAAGGCAAAAGACGTGAACAAGAGACTAACTAGACATTTTGACAGATTAAGAAAACTTGAGAAGTCCGGAGAACATCTTGGAGGAATAAAGGAACAAATCCAATATTTAGGAAAAATTCAAGAAGCAACAGAAAAACATAGCGAGATGATTAAATATCGATCTGAACGGGACAGAATCAAGACCCGAATTGAAAATGGATAAATTTAAGGAACGTGCTGAAAATCTAAGAACTCAACTAAAAGATAAATTGAAGGCTTTTGAAGATGATATCAATTACTTTATTTCGGGATCGGGCCGAGAAGAGGTCGAAAATTTAATTGATTTGAGCTATAGAAGATTAGCCAATCCTGCAGATTTAAGAATAAGTTTAACTGACGAAGTTATATTTGATTTGGAACGACTAACCGTACATCACTCATCAAATCAAGATTTCGCAGGTGGAGATGATATTGCATATTCTCTTTGTATTGACGAGACAGGAAACCTTTCGAGAGAATTAGACGTTTACAAGTTATCAAATAATTGGGCAGAATCAACAACTTCAGATATCGATGAAGTGTATAGATTCCTTAGAACTCATAATTTCAACCCATCAAATTTAAGACCATCGATTGAATCTCGAATTCTTGAAATATATTCGGCACAATTAGGAACAGATTCCGATTGGTAATCAACAAGTTTCTAGCCTTTAATTTGTATATGAACTAAAATACCTTATTCTTAATAATTTTTTTATTTTGATAAATATTTTTCAATTTAAAACCATCTAACTTGTTTATTTCCGATAATGCCTTATTCAACTCAGCATTATCTTTAACTCTGCCAAAAATCATTCTATCTTTCGTAAAATGTGAGAAAACACCAAAAACCTCATAAAAATATTTAGCTAAAATTTCTCGGGCCTCCTTTGAAACATTTCGCTTTTCCGCATCATAATTTAATGCAACGAAGTTACCTTCAAGTTTATCATATTTCATCGATATTACAAAATTTTTAATCACCGCATCATCAGTTAATTTTTTAATGGTATTTCTAATCGTTATTGGCGATTTTGTTAATTTATTAGCAAGTTGGTTAATTTGTATTTTACCATCATTTAATAATTCCAATATGAGATCGATTTCATATTCAGATAATTCTTCTTTAAGTTCGCTTCCAATTGGGAAATATCTATCATAATTTGTATCTTCACTATAAATATCTAAATAATTAAATCCAAATCCTTTAACTAAAGATATTTTGGAATTATTTATTAGTTTATTATTTTCGGCTTCCAAATATTTATCATCGATCATACGATAATTTTTTCCGTATTCAATTATAAATAAATTATAATCATTTTTTCTTAGAATTTCTTCTTCTGCTAAGAATAATATTTTTTTATCTTGCATTAATTTATTTAAATATTCTGAATATTTTTTTGCGGTAGGATCAATATTTATTTTAATAAAAAAATATTCGTAACCTAGTTTACTTAAATTTACGAAAGGTATATACTCAATTAACTCATTTTTTTCAAATTTTTTAATTCTATAATTTATATTTTCTTTAGATATACCAATTTCGTTAGATAATTTTGATAATGATTTTCTAGATCCTTTATACAAACTTGTAAAAATTTTCTTATCTAACTTATCTAATTTCATTTTACGATTCATATCCTAATACCTTGTTCAGCTGAGTACCAACAGCTGTTTGCATTTCATAATTTTTCTCTTTAAATCTATTTTTCAAATTTTCGGAACAAGCTTTGGAATCAGGTTTTCCATCCTTTTTCAAGTCTATCCAATCAGATTGAACAAATAATTCATTAATTATATTATTTTGATCGAGATTGTAGGTTTTATCTATATAAGTATCAAGTAAATTTTTATATTCAAATAAATTTTTTAATTCGGTTCTGTAGTTCCGAGATTCGTTTTCAACCACTTTTAGCATGGTGGATAAGTTGTTCGTATATTTTTCATATTGGTTATTTATCAATCCTTCATTAGAATTAGGAATTATTTTAGTAAAGTCAAATCTACTTATCTGTCCATCAACTAAAGAGAATCCATCGGCATCATATTTTCTATTCATAAAAACATCACGAATAAAATTATTCACATCTCGCTTTGAGTCAGATTTGTATAAGGAGATTATATCCTCAATGAATTCATTATTTTTTATAAGTTTACTTGAAATATAGGTTGGTTCACTATTTCTTAAAAATTTATCATGTGTTTCAATATTTCTTAAATGTCTAGTGATATCATTTGAATCAAAAACAACTTTTCCTAATTCAGAATTAATATCTAACTCAATACCTAGTTCATCACCAATATTATCTATAAAGTTGGAATAGATTTTAACAAACTTATTTAGATTACCCTCATATAACTTTACAAATTTTTTATCATGTTCATTATTAGACACATCCGATATGCTCTTATTTTGTCTTAAATTTTCCCAATCGATATCATCAATATTATTTCTTATAAGTTCTCTAGTATATCCTTCATGTACATCCACATTATCCGAAATATATATTTTAACTTTCTTACTTAAATCAACTTCAAAGTCAGCAACTTTATCCACGAACTGCCTAATTTTCCATTGAGCAGGACCCCATTCTCCGTCGTCAGCTACATCCATTTCCTCTCCATTTTCATATTTAGGATAAGTAACTTCAAAATTATCCGAATTTTCAATATGTGATAAATGGTCTTCAAGATCCTCTAGCCTCCTTGTTTGGTCAAGTATGAACCACCCCTCTGAACTTTCCTTGAGTATTTGATGTTTATTGTGCATATGATTTTTAGCAATTGCTGTATTAATCGCTGAACCTATGTATGCAAAAATTGGAGAATTCAAATCAGTTATTGCATTTTTTTGTTCGTCAGTTATAAAATCCCCATCCCACAACGCTGGAAAAGTGGGTAAAATTTCTCTTATATCTTTCATTTCATCCGAAAAATCAATTTTATCGTTGTATAACTCTAAAAAAAAATCTGAAATCAATGAATTATATTCATGAAAATCATATAAAATCCCATTAGCCTTGTCATCACATCTACCAGAACCGTTCAAAATTTGATCTAAGTCTTTTATTTGCTTTTTCGAACTACGGCTTAACTCTTTCTTTTTTTTATATGCCGTATATAACGGATTATCTTTCATAATCTACACGTATTTTATCAATTTATAAACTTATCTAAAAGATATATTTTTTATCTTATTTTTATTCTTTATTTTAAATATTTTAATCGAAACTTTAATAAAAGGTATAAAATAGCACATTTTATGAAAACAATACAACTATATCGTGAAGGTATGGAAAAGAGTGATAGAGAAAATACTCCAACTTTGAAATCAAGATATTCAGAGTTTAGAGATGAATTTCAGGAATTTGTTAAAGATAAAAATGTTAATGAGTTTGTTGATGTAATTCATACTATTGGAAGATTGATTCATCAGATTACTGGAAGTCATGCTGTATCATATTTAGCTTGGCCAACCGTAAAGAAACATGCTAAGAGATATGTAACATACGGTTGTATAAGATCAAAAAGGAATTGCTTGAAAAATTGCAAGCACAATTAAAAATGGAAAGAAAAAATATGGACAGTGAAACTGTCAAAACGTTGGATGGAATTTTAAGAAATCATGAATCATTTTTTGAAGCTGCGACTTTAACAAATAATTCAAAAATCACGATTCCAATCTATAAAACCGAAGAAAAGGATGGAACGTATGTTCGTTCAGAAACAACAGATGTAGTTCTTGAATTATATCAAGAAAATGTAAATATGGGCGCAATATCTCCTGTTGTAAAACAAGGAAAATTTGGACTAATCTTAAGAGATAATCATTATCGACTGGATATGACTGATGTAAGTTCATATGATTCAGAAGAAAAAGTAGAAACAGTTTTTGATGCTGAAACTTATTTTAGTGAAAAATTTGGACACGATCAATTAAACCAAGCTTATCTATTGATGTCTGACGAAAGACTTGAATTACCTACGGAAGTGTTTAGACAAGCTAACTCTAGTTCATTAGATTTTCTAACGGATAATAAATATGAATCTGAAGTAAAAACACATTTTGATGATAAAATCACTTCTAAAGATATAGCATATAGTGTTCGGGCTCATTTGGATGATCTTAATTTAGATATATAGTTAATATCAACAAGTTTTTAAACGAAACTCATATGTCAATAGTCATGGAAGCAATTATATCTGCGTACCGAGGATCATACAAAACACAAGTTAATAATCAAATGATTTTGATTCCGGAAGGCGTAACCAGTAAAGAAGAAGCTGCTAAGCTTCATGGTAAAAAAGCAGTTTGGACAACTCCGTCAGGTAAGAAAATCGAAGGTATAATTACAAAACCACATGGAAATAAAGGCGCAGTTCGAGTTAGATTCGATCAAGGCGGACTTCCAGGGCAAGCACTTGGAACTAAGATTTCCATTGAATAATTTTCAATAAAGTTTTTATTGGTCTAGATTCTAGTTAGTTGTACATCTTAGAAGTTAATACTTAGTGTATTCACTGTTAAATAATAACAGCACCGTTAACTTTTTAAAGAAAAACGGGATTAATTAATTATGACTAGAAAGAGCGTCAAATTTGAGGATAAATTAGCAGTTATTCGTGTTAAAAAGACATATGCTGCACCGTTTTTGAAATATAAATATGTTTATGTATCTAGAGGAGATATTAAGGACAAGAATAAATTCAAATCCAAAATTGACAAGATTGCAGCCAGTTGGCCACCAAGTATATATTTATTGAAGCACCCATCAGGCAAGATTTTTGCCAGATTCAGAGTATCCGAAGGTAAAATGACTTTGCTTTACAAGACTTCACCTTCAACAGGAAATTTGTATCCAGTATGGGAATTTTTCAAAGATTTAGCTTAATTTTTTAAGCTGAGTCATCAATATTTAATATGGACTTAGTTCGAATCATCGAAGGTGAGACAAAATTATTTGTCCCAGATCCGGATAAATATAAATTGGATTCGAATATGCCTGTTTTTTTCAATCCAGTAATGAAGTTAAATCGAGATATTACTGTTAAAATTATTCAAAATTCTCTGAAAAAGCCAAAAGTATTGGATTTATTGGCGGGAACAGGTGCTAAAGGTTTACGAATTGCCAAAGAAGTGAGTGGTTCAAAGGTTGATTTGAATGATGGTAATCCAATTGCAGCTAAACTTATCAAAAAGAATGCTAAACTGAATAAATTGAAGGTTGAAGTATTCAATAATTCGGCAAACAAATTATTGAAAAAGAGTCGAAGAAAATATGATTTTATTGATGTTGATCCGTTTGGAACACCCGTACCATTTTTAGAAGATGCGATTAGCCGCTTGAGAACGGGCGGGATTCTAGGAGTTACTGCTACAGACACCTCTGCGTTAGTTGGAACTTATCCTAAAGCCGGAATGAGGAAATATGGTGTAAAGGTTAACCGAACAAAATTTATGTTTGAAGTCGGAATTCGAATTTTGATTAAGAGAGTAGTTGAGGAGGGTATCAAACAAAAAATTGCATTAGAACCGATTTTTAGCCACAGCTCAAATCATTATATGAGAGTTTATTTTAGGCAAACCGACAAGAGTTTGGCAACGATTAGAAAAAAAGTGAGACCTTTGTTTTATTGCCAAAATTGTACGAATTTTAAGATAAGCGAAGTGTTCACCAATAGTAAAAAGCGATGTGCATGCGGAGAATATTTTGAACAATTAGGACCGCTCTGGATTGGTAAACTATGGGACAAGAGAGTTATAGAAGATATTAATGGAAACAAAACGATTGAGTTGATTAAAGAAGAATCAAAATTGAATGTTTTCGGATATTTTGATTATCATGCTATCGCTAAGAGAATTGAAAAGAAGAAGGATTTGCCTAAGATGTCGAGATTGATTGAGACTATTCGAAAGAAAGGATATAAAGCAAGTCGTACACATTTTTCACCGACAGGAATTCGTTCAAACATCCCTCCGCGGACGTTTTTGAAGCTCCTGACAAGATAAAAATTTAAATAGTTCCAAGGATTTCTGAGAAGATGAGTTATAGATTAACACCAAATCGAGGCCCGTCTATCATTAATGATAGATATACAATGGATTATAATTTAGATATCGATGCAAATAACGGTCATGTCCGAAAAATAGAACAGTTACATAGCGAAGGAGTAAATTTCGGAATTGATTTTGATGTCAATATTAATGGTCAGACTTATTCCGCAAATCTATCTACTAAGTCTACAGGAGTTAAGATTAGTTTAATAGATGCAAGATCAGTTTTAGATTACGAATCTCAATCTGGTCAAACTTTAGACGGAAATAGAATTGATAACTCGGTTTTGAGAGATAGAGTTATTGATAGTTTGGCTCGAGCCGGAGAAAAAGAATTAAAGAGTTTAGAGAAAAAACTTTTTGGAATTCAGAAGAGATTATAATTAGTCTTGGATTCGAAGTTCATCGTCATCATCGTCATCTTCTTTGCCCATAGCTTTTCGTTCAGCTTCTCTTTTCTGTTTAGCTTCTTCGATGAGATTATCTAAATCTAATTTTTCAATCATTTCTTTGTATCGGTTTCGGATTGTAACTTCTGTTACTCCAACTACGTCTGCGATTTCTCGTTGAGTCCGCTTTTCGCCAGTAATTAGCGATGCCACATAAAGTGCAGCTGCAGCAAGCCCTGTTGGACCTCTACCTGAAGTCAATTCAGAATCTTTTGCAATTTCTAGAATTTTCTGAGCCTGAGTTTGTGTCTCTGCAGAGAATCCTAGTCTATTTGCGAATTTAGGAATATAATCACCCGCTGAGCTCGGAAGCATCCGAATTCCAAGTTCTCTTGCGATGAATCTGTAAGTCTTTCCAACGTCTCTCTTGTTGTTATTTGTTAATTGACAAACTTCATTTAGAGATCGTGGAAGATTGAATAATCGTGATGCGATGTAAATTGCTCCAACTACAACACACTCCATAGATCGTCCTCGTACTAATCCTCGTTCAACTGCCATTCTGTAAATTCGTGCAGCTTCTTCTTCGATTGCAGGAGGGATTTTCAAAAGAGAAGAAATTCTCTTAAGATCTGCTAAAGCATATTTTAGATTTCTTTCCAAAGAAGTTGAAGAACGATTGTGCCATTTCCGTAACCTCAAATATTTTCTCCGATTTTTTACGGAAAGAGAGTAAACTTCTGAACTGGATCCCACTTCAGTCCCAGTACCCATATCGTGTTTAGCATAACTCGAAGGTGCACCGGCTCTTCGACCATCTTGACCTTCTCCAGAAAATTCTCGCCATTCTTGACCTTCGTCAATAATATTATCTTCGATAATTAGACCACAACTTCGACATGCAACTTCTCCTCGTTTGTGATCGACAACTAAGTCGATGCTCTTACAATCTGGGCACGAAGCGACACTTGCTACCATTTTAAAGTTAATTGTTGATTACTTAGTGGTTAAGCAATCTTTATAAGCTATACGCAGGTTAGTTTATAAATCTTTTGAAGAGACTTGGCTTTGACGTATATTGAAAATCAAAGAGTAAGTTTTATAAATACATGAGAACGAGCAATAAAACAATGGCAAATAAGTCTCGAGGACTAAATGCAGCAACGAAATTGTCTAAGCGTAGAAAGAAATTTCAAATGAACAACAAAAGACACGTTAGAAAGAAGTTCAAGCTTAAATTGAAGAGTGATCCTTTGGAAGGGTCTCCGCAAGCTAGAGCAATTGTTCTAGAAAAAAGACAAGTTGAAGCAAAGCAACCGAATTCTGCTATGCGAAAAGCAGCAAGAGTTCAATTAATAAAAAATAGTAAACAGATTACAGTTTTCTTACCTCGAGAAAATGCAGCAAAAGTTATTGATGAACATGACGAAGTTATTGTCGAAGGAATGGGTGGACACCAAGGAAAATCCAAAGGAGACATTCCAAACATCCGATGGCAAGTTGTCAAAGTGAACGGACAATCATTGAACCAATTAACAAGAGGTAAGATTGAGAAGACAATCGGACGAAGATAATGGCTGAAGAAAAAAAACAAACAAAAAAGATTGTTAAGAAAGAAAACCAATTTGAACAAAATATTTCTAAATTATTAACTTTTGGTAAATGGGAAACAAAATCTATTCAAATTCAAGACCCGGGATTGAAAAGATATATCAATCTTGATCCAATTCACGTACCTTCCACAAACGGAAGATACACTGAAAAACAATTTTGGAAATCCAAGAAACCGATCTTGGAACGATTAATGATTAGATTGTTTGTCACTGGACACGCTGGTAAAAAACATAAGCGAACTTCAGGAAAATTCGCTGGTAAAAAGGCAAACACTTACAATGTTATGTTAGACACATTAAACTTAATTGAGGAAAAAACAAAACAAAACCCTGTTGAAGCAGTTGTTCGAGCGATTGAAGCAGCAGCACCTCGAGAGGGAATTACAACTATTGAATATGGAGGAGTTAGATATCCTAAATCAGTGGATCTTTCACCACAACGAAGAATTGATTTGGCATTAAGATGGTTAACACAAGGTGCTTACCAAAAGACTGCGGGATCAAAAGGAAAGAAGAAGATTCATCAAACTTTGGCAAATCAAATTATCGCGACAATGAATTTTGATCAAGATTCAGTTGCATTCCAAAAGAAATTTGATTTAGAAAGACAAGCTAAATCCGCAAGATAATGGCAGAATTTAAATTTGCAGTAGGAAATCCGGGAACAAAAAAGACTTACAAGATAGAAAAGAAAGATTCCGAAGCTCAACCGTTTTTCGGCATGAAAGTTGGTCAAGAGTTTAATGGGGAATTACTTGGTCTTAACGGCTACAAATTAAAAATCACTGGTGGAAGCGATTACGCAGGTTTCCCAATGAGGCCTGAAATCGAAGGTTCTGTAAAAAAGAAAGTATTGATGAGTACTGGAAGCGTCGGATTCAGAAAGCGAAGATATCACAACGTTCCGAGCGCAGAAGGTGCAAAGAAAAAACTGAAGCAAACTTTCCCTGGCGAACGAAGACGAAAATCTGTTCGAGGAAACACCGTTTCTGAAGATACAGTACAAATTAATTGTAAAGTTACTTCTGCAGGAAAAGAAACTCCTGAAAAATTACTTGGTTTAGAAGTACAGGCTGAAAAAGCACCAACTTCTGAAGAAAAAACTGAATAAGCGTAGTAAGTTACGCATTTAGTTATTAAAATTCTTTTCTGTTTTTACAACGCAAAAAATTATAAAGAAATCAGTCCAATTTAACTTAATGAGCCGAACTATTCGTCTTCGTGAGCGTTTAGTTGAATATCTAAACGGAGATATCCACGACCATTGGGTTGAAAAAGGTGTTCGTCCCCGGGAGGCTGGTCCTGCAAATACACAAGAATTGCTTGTTTTCTACAATATTGCTACTCGACACGGCACTACCACACAGCAACTTGCAAATGTTTTGAGCAAAGATTCTAATATTGTAAAGGTTGGAACTATTCGATCCGGAAGAACAACTCTGTCAGGAAGTTATGATATTTGTGTTTGGGCAACACAAAATTATGTAAAGTCCCAAATTCCTGAATTTGAACGAGGAGACCGAGTGATATTCGATGAGACAACACAAACTTTGGAAAGATTAGTCAATAAGAATTAGATACCCCAAGTATCATTTTCTTTCCGCTTAATTTCAGCTATCTCTTTCAATATAGAAACTTCGTCAGATGAAAGAAATTCTTTTTTTGCCTTTAATTTTCTAAATTCATTTTCGGAGATGTTAGTATAAAGTTCATCTCCGCCTTCAGCATTTCGACCGATAGTAATACCTTCAACCGAAACTGCAGATTCTTGACCCTTGGTTAATTCTTTCAACTTTTCTCCTTTGTCTTCAATAGATTTTATTCGTCCAACCTTTTTACCAGCTGAATTTATCAAAAAACTATTTGGAGTTATCTTACCCGACAAGACTTCGGCACCGAAAATGGCGGGGCCAGATTGTCTAAAGATGTATTGAGGTATAATTCTAATTTTTCCTGGCCAAGATAAATCGGCCAATTGTTCGAGTTCCAATCGTCTTTGTCTTTCTTCAAGTTTTTCTTTAAAATCTTCAACAACCTTATAGATTACATTATTTAGGATTACATCAATTTTTTTATCATCTGCATAAGCAGTCACATCATCATCCATCTTCACATTAAATCCGAGAACTGCTGCGTACAAACTGCCTTTCTCCGCAGAACTTTCTGCTTCAACAATATCTCGCTTTGAAATGTTTCCAATTCTCGCTTGTTTAATTGGAATCTCGTGTTTTTCAAATAGTTTAGATGCGGCTTCGATACTACCTAAGGTGTCCGCCTTAAGTATAATTCCTTCATCTTCAGTTTGGATAAGCAAATCATCAATTTCAGATTTAATCTCTGCTTCAGCAGATTTAATCTCATCATCTGTTTCTGCAGATAAGATTGGAGCACCTGCGAGAGCCTTGTCCAAATCATTGGCCAAAACTTTAACTCCAGTTGCAGCAAAAACTTGTTTCAGTTTTTCAAATGAACTTTTAGTATCTCTAATTTCAGAAAGTGCAGTGGGTTTCAACAATGCCTTGACTTTAGTAACGACAGTTTCACCCATTCCGCCAACAACGATAGTATCATCTTGTTTGATGTTTCCATCATAAATTATGATATCTGCAGTTGTACCCATGCCCTGTTCTTCCTTTATCTCTAAAATAGTACCTTTGGCACGCGCATCCGCATCAATTTCCAATTTTCCAGTTAAGAATTTTTGAGAAAGACCCGTCAGAATTGTTAGTAATTCTGCAATTCCTTCTCCCGTTTTAGCTGAAACCGGTACAACAGAAACAGTTGTTTTATGATTATCAACTTTATGATATAAATTTGAGTCAAATCCTAACTCTGCTAATTCCCCAAGAATCGTATAGAATTTGTCATTGAAATATTTTTTAGTATTTTCATTTTGTTTTTCAAGATTTTTTACAAAGAAGTTTTCATCAGAAGTCCATCCATAAATCAAATCAACTTTGTTTGCAGCAATAATGAAGGGAACTTTAAAATTTTTCAAAATTTCAATTGCCTCTTTGGTTTGAGGTTGTATACCTTGATTAATATCAATAACCAAAACTGCTAAGTCTGCGATTGAACCGCCTCTTTTTCTCAAGTTGCTGAATGCTTCGTGTCCAGGTGTATCCACAAATAGTAATCCCGGAATATTGAATTCAAGCTTGAAAACATCTAAGAGGTCTCCACAAATGTTTTTGATTGTGTCCAAAGGAACCTCTGTGGCACCAATATGTTGAGTAATTTTTCCCGCTTCTCGGTCTGCGAGAGTGCTACCTCTAAGAAAATCTAATACTGAAGTCTTGCCGTGATCTACATGGCCAAGAACTGTAATGATTGGTTGTCTTATTGTCATTTTGGGCACACTCCATTGAAATATCGCCCCATTTTTAGTTTAAAAGTCTTTAGGTTGCAGTCATTTGAACCCACGTGATAGGTTGGGGAACGAATCGACAAATCTATCAATTGGAGTGTAAAGTTTCATAAAATGGTGACGTTTCAAGTGATTTCCATATTTCCAACGAATTTTTCTATGAAATATTACTAAAATTAATCCTGTTCCGAGAGCAAATGTAGCAGAATTGTTCATAACTTCTAAAATGGATGTTTTTTCAGCTAATTCTCCGATATAGAACAGTAATATTGCTGCAAATCCCCAGGAAATCGCTTCAAATAAGGCCAATGCTTGCCCATGTTTGCTATCCGGAGTCATTTCTGCCAATCTAACATATATCGGCCTACCTATTGCGAGTAAACTTATTGCAACTCCCCCAGCAGAAACAACATATGAGCTGAAATGATCAAACATAAAGAATAGCTTCATCGAAATTCCTAACACAATAAATCCCGGAATAATTAACCATTTAGAGTGAAATTTATCTGAGAATCTTCCGAGGGGCATTTGAAATGGCATCAACATCAAATAAGAACCAGTTATAACTAATCCGGCTTGCCAGAAATCATATCCAATCACATTTTTCAGATAAATTAAGATGAATGTATACCAAATTAAATCAAAAGTCGCTTTGATAAGATGAACAATGGATAGAATTGCAAATCCCTCAGTTATGGCAATGCTTCGATAAGTTTCAATAATCTTGGAAAAAACCGGAAGTTTATTTTCATGTTTAAAATCATTTAATGAATTAATTAGCAGTAATACACCTATTCCCGCAATAACTGACGCAATGAATAATGCATTAAAACCATAGAAATAGATGAGCAAACCGCCAATTGGAGGAGCAAGGATTATTCCCAAATATCGATAGATTGAACGAATTGCATTATGTGTGGACAACTTTCTTTTCTCAGATATATCCCAAACATAGCTTGAATAGGCCGGAATGAACAATGCAAAAGCAATTCCGAAAAGTATACCTCTGAGAATAAAATATAATTCAGAATTGAAGAACAATAAACTAAAGTTTGTAAGAGTCATTATTGCGGCTCCGGTGAGCATTATTTTTTTACGATTAAAACTGTCTGCTAAAGAACCAGCATAGAGTTTAGTTAGATTAGTAGCAATTACCGATATCGCAATAATTGTACCGATATTTACTAAATTAATACCTAGATGAAAATAATAAAGTGGAAGAAATACATATACCAGCGAATTAGATAGACTTCGGAAAAAGTTTATGCTATTAGCAGTCTTAAAATTATATTTTGTTTTTATTTTCTTCATGGAGAAAAGAATCAAAAGTGATATTTAAACATTAACCAAAAATTTTGTTCTTCAATCTTTTCAAGTAAGTTGGACCATTAATTATTGCACTTTCAGGAGAAATTGCTGCGTAGGATTTTTTATATTTCTGTGCCAGACCCAACCGAACCAAATTTGCAGCGATTATTAATCCTGAAGAAGCATAAGCAAGTTCATCAACATAATCCGGAATGTGTTCAGTTACCAGAGAACCTGCCCAACCAGTTCCTTGAACCACCACATAATATTGCGGAGACATTGCAATATCAATTAATGCATTTTGAGAAGTTAAAGTGTGAGAATTTTTTTCGGCAATTAATGCGAACGCTTCTTGATCACTTCGAGTCATACATCCACCAATATATGCTTGTAGGAATGAACCAACCGGACCGAGCTGAGCTTTTCCCTTTAGATGTTTTTTATACATATTATTTATCCAACGATTAACAAATCCAGTCTCATTAACATATTCAAAATATTCTTCCTCTGCAGCAGCCCTATCTGAGATAAAACGATTTCCGTCATCATCAAAAATAAATAAATTCCGAGCGTCCAATCGTTCTTCCAGAGTTTTCATAATTAGAATACTATGTGTTCATCTGCTCGTTTGTAAGAATGTAATTCTGAATCTTCAAACCAGAGTGCAACTTCCTTTTTAGCTTCGTCTTCGCTTCCGGAAGCATGAATTATGTTTGCAATGGATTTACCTTTTCGGTCAGCATATTCGTAAGTGTGGTGCGCATAATCTCCTCGAATAGTTCCAGGTAGTGCATCGCCCGGAGCAGTTGAACCAACAATTCTTCTGACATTTTTCACAGCATCAACACCCTCAATCGCCATAGCAATAACTGGTCCTGATCGAATAAATTCATCTAGTCCTTTGAAAAACGGTTTTGATATATGTTCAGAATAATGCGTTTTGGATAATTCTTCATCAACCCAAACCATTTTCATACCGATAAGTTTCATACCTGCATTTTCAAAACGAGTTATAATTTCTCCAGAAATCGCCCGTTGAACACCGTCCGGTTTGATTAATATAAGAGTCTGTTTGACCATAACTTTGCTAATTATTTAAATTTATAAGATTACCGTCTTAACTGCTTCATTAGTTTTGAAATTGTTTCTTTCAGAGCTACACCAAATCTCCAATCAACACCTTCGGAGTGAAGAACTTTACCTTCAGGAGTTTCAGCTTCTGCACTTACTGCGAATTTGGAACGATTACCGCCCTTTTCATATGTTTTTAATCTCAGTCTTATTTTTGAAAAGTTTCGTGTCAATTTGCTTTTAGAAATTATTTCTTGAAATCGTCGTCGATCTTTTAAGTCGAGTTTTTTATCAGAAAACTCTACATCCATAACTTACTATGAACAATCAAACTATAAATAATTATTCAAGGCTTGAATAGTCGAGTTTATTCAAAACAATTTCCATTATTTCGGAATCTGGTTTTTTATTGAATCCAAGGCGCGAGTAGAATGAATCTAATTTTGTGTTACACTCCAAGTAAATTCGATCGATACCTCTAGTTGAAGCTGCATCCAATCGATTTTCCAAATCTTCCGAATCTGATGCAAGGAAATTACTCAAGCAATCTGTGTCAAAATCGGGCTCATATTCTGCAATATGTTGAACGACTTCATTCATCATATAAGAACCGTAGTGATTGGGATGTTCTTGATATTTATCAAGAATTCTAACTCGTTCAATGTGCGCCATATTTTTGATACCATTAGAATAATAATTAATTTGTAAATCTCCGATTAAATTTTCTCCATCATAGAGTGAAGCTAATTCTACTTTGCTCAGTCTTCCATCATCAATTAGTTTATACAACATTTTCATTTTACAGTCACCGATTTAGCTAAATTTCGGGGTTTATCTGGATCTAATCCCTTCAGAACTGCCAAATAGTACGCCAGAATTTGGATTGGAATTGTTCTCAAAATTGGTGAGAATTTATCTGGTCCCCAGACCTTAATCCAGAAATCAAATACATCGTGTTCAGTATCGGATACTCCTATAATAAATGCGCCACGACTTTTCAATTCTTGCGCATTTGATAAAATTTCTCCATTATCTTCATTTGGAACAAAGACTATACATGGAGTTCCGTTTTCAATCATTGCAATAGGACCATGTTTAATTTGTCCTCCGGCAAAACCCTCGGCATGAATATAAGAGACTTCTTTAATTTTCAGTGCAGCTTCCATGGCCGTCGGATAATCTCTTCGTCTTCCAATTGTGAAAAGATGTTTTGTATATCTTAATAAGTGAGAAAGATCTTTTGTATATTTTCGAGAATTTTCTGAAGTTAAATAATAAATATGTCTATTAATTTCATTAAGTTCTTCTTTTACATTTTCATAATTATCGTTTAAGCATCCTGCCAATAGCATCAAGATTGATACAGATGCAGTGTAAGATTTAGTGGAAAGAACGCATATTTCGGGTCCCACATTCATGTAAATCCGCTTATCACTCATTCGATCAAGAGTAGAACCTTGAACATTTACAATAGATATAATCTCGGAACCAACTTCCTTTACTGATTTCAAAGCATCAATTAAGTCAATTGTTTCACCAGATTGAGAAATTGCTAATACAATTGAATCTTTATCTACGAAGCTTGAATAACTTTTGAACTCGTGTGCCCGAATAACTTTCGGCATTATTCCTTGCTTTAGAAACTCATATTCTGCCGCGATTGCAGCGTTATATGAAGTTCCACACGCAACCATAAACACCTTTTTAGTTTTCAAATCATTTACAATGGATTGAATATTCTCTTTATCTTGAATCAATACCTGTTTTACAACATCAACTTGTTCAGAAATTTCTTTTAGCATGAAGTGTTCAAATTCTCCTTTCTTTGCTTTGTCAATATCCCAAGTTATAGTAGATTTTTTTCTTTCTACTTCTTTACCAGAATTAAAAATTTTAATTTCAGAATCGTCTATATATCCGTAGTCTCCGTCTTCAAGATAGATTACTGTTTTTGTTCTTTCAAAAAACGAAGTTACGTCGGATGATAGAAAGTTTTCATTTTGTCCGACACCCAAAACTAACGGTGAAGATTTACGAGCAAAATAAATTCTTTTTTCGCCCTTCTTCAAGAACCCAATCGCATAAGTCCCCTTTAATTCTGAAAGAACTTGCTCAAATGACTCTAAGGTATTTCCATTTAATTTGGATTGAATATAATTTGTTAAAACTTCAGTGTCAGTTTGTCCTTTGAACCTGAATCCCGCTAATTGAGATTTTAGTTCTTGATAATTTTCAATAATTCCGTTATGAACTAGTGAAATATTTTCATCATTTGACAAATGCGGATGTGCATTTTCTTTTGTTACTCCGCCGTGTGTTGCCCAACGAGTATGTCCAAGAATTAAATTTGATTCTCCGGGCAAATCAGTATTTGTTATTTTTCCTACATCTTTTATGATATTTATTTTGTTAGTTAGATGAGAAACGCCCCATGAATCATATCCTCGATAATCCAGAGATTTAATCATTTGCATAAATTCAGATAATTGGAGTTTTTCTTCCGCAGATACATAACCAACAATTCCGCACATTATTCAAGATCCTCTTTAACAGTTAAATCTGAAAATTCATTTTCCAAAGAGTAAATCTGAAATAAATTCCCAGCTTCCAGACTAAGTTTTAATGAATCAGTTATATAAACTTCTCCATTTGACACAGGAGTTGTCTGTTTTATGAATTTGAAAATTGATTTATCAAATATATATCCGCCCAGATTAACTAAATTTGATTTCGGTTTTACCGGCTTTTCTTCAAGACCAATTATTTTTTTGTTATCTAATTCAAAAACTCCGTATTTTTCGGGATTAGAAACTTTTTTTGACATTATATAATTCCCCGGAGTTTTTTCAAATTTGTTAATAAAACGGTCTAAGTCGTCCTGGTGGAATATCATATCGCCCATGGTTATGAAATAATAGTCACTTCCATCTTCCAACAATTCAATTGCGCCCCCAGTACCCATTCGGTTATCTTGTTCAATAAACTTAAATTCTATTTCCGGAAAATTAAGAATTAAATGTTCAATAACTTGTTCTTTTTTGTATTTTACAACAACATTAATTTTGTTAGTGTATTTTGAGAGCGATTCAACAATATGAGAAATGATTGGCTTCCCTTTATGAATTAAGAGAGTCTTATTTGTAGTTTCAGTTAACCCCTCCATTCGAGTTCCTCGACCACCGGCAAGAATACTAAAAGATAAATTCATAATTATTCAAGATTTTTTTGTGTTTCATCAGAAACATTCTCAATTTGTACTTCAATCGGGGCCGCTGTAATAATTTCAATCGGAGCCTCTTCTGGCTCTTTTGTTAATTCTTTAACATCTTTACTAACATTTACGGTAGTAGTTTTGTCCATATGAATATCGATAGTCGAAACACGGATTTGTCTACCGTCTTTACCCTTAAAATCCTCTGAACCGATTTTTACATCAGAGATTTCAACAGATTCATTCAAAAATCGACTATTAACAATTTCAGCAACATCTACAGCCCGGCTGATAAACTTACCTCGAGATCTAACTATAACTTTGCTTGCACCAGACGTTGTAAATTGCATTACAACCGCAGTTACATAATTCATAAATGGCTTTCCGCCAACAAATACTACTTGTTCAGTCATTGTATATCACTTAGTTCGAGAGCTTGACTCGTTTTGTTAAATATCCTGCAAGCTGATTTCTGATCTTTTTAGTCTTAACATTAGAAAGTTCTTGTATTTTGATCTTATTGTGATTAAAGTCATCATTGAAAACTGATCGGTGCTTTTCTAATAGTTCATTTACCAATCGCTTCGTGAATGCTGTTCTAATTCGACCCATAATTTACCGTCATATGGCGATTTAAAAAGCTTATTATTGATAATTATTTATTTGCGATAATTTCGATTATATCATAATTTTTCAATTCGTACTCTTTTCCAACTGTTTTTTTGGTTTTGACATCAATTGCACGTATAAAATTTTCTCCAAAATCACTATGGAGTTTATATGCAAAATCTAATGCAGTTGAACCTCGTGGCATTATGAAACAATCTGGAAGAACATTCCCTTGCGAGTCTTCTAATTTCGAAACTCCTCCTGGATGAACACAGATTGAGTCTAAAATTTTAAAAACTGCATAATTCAGGACATCTTGAACGCCAGTTTTATTATATTCTCTCAAATAGTCATCGATTTTAGTTAATGCTGAAGATTGTGCTTCATTTGGTTTACCAATTGTTTCAAATCGAGATGAACCAGGAATATAATCAATTATTTTATGTTTGGATGCCTCCCTCAATGCGAGCTCATATTCTGTTGAACAAGCAATAACATGACTATCCGTATTATTTTTTATTCTATTCAGAATCTCGGTTGAACTTTTATCAAATTTATTTGCAGCAATAACAATTGGTTTGCTTTTTTTCCGAAGTGCAGAGCTAAACGACTTAATATCTTCTTCAGACCAAGTTGTTAAATTTGAACTTAATTTAGTTTCGTCAAAGGCTGCTCGAACCATTGCCAAATTAATTTTTAATCCAGAAAAATGTTCTGCGATAGATTTGTCAACCGGCTTTCCAGACATATGTAATTGTCTTGCAAATTTATTCCAACCTCGTTCAAGAATTTGATGAAGCCAGGCATCTAATTCTTTTTCAAGAAACTGGATATCCTTGACCGGATCATATGAACCAGTTTCAACAGACTCGCCCTTCTCGTTTGTTGAACCTGAAGCATCAATTACATGAATTAATACATCTGCGGCACTTAAATCGTCGAGGAATTTGTTACCCATACCCTTTCCCTCACTTGCACCGGGGACCAAACCGGCCACATCAATTAATTCCACCGGAACAAATCTATATTTACCGTGTATATATCCTTCGCGCGGATTTGCAGTTCGTCCTTGTTCTTGCGCAATATCTTTAATTTTAACAAAACCTGTTCCTCTGTTCGGCTGAATTGTTGCGAAAGGATAGTTACCAATTAAGGCTTCAGCAAGAGTTGCAGATCTAAAGAATGTACTTTTACCAACGTTTGGTTTACCAACAACTCCAATAAGCATAATTAGAATTAGAATTTGAATTTTTAAGAGTTATTATTTAACTTCAAGAATTAGTGTAGCGGAATTAGTGCAATCATTAGTGCGATACCAATCACTATCCAAATTAAGTGAATAACTGAAGTTCTATAATCTTCTTCCTTGAATAATTCAGGTATT
>Ga0208408_1000557_pt1 | contig 23968 bp, 25 predicted proteins | sample ETNtaG_4_FD_185776 | JGI IMG/M metagenome (GOLD analysis project Ga0208408, IMG submission 185776) | Marine microbial and viral communities from oxygen minimum zone, Eastern Pacific Ocean - ETNP201406SV67 (SPAdes) (version 2) | ecosystem: Environmental > Aquatic > Marine > Oceanic ... | reverse complement strand
TATTAGATTCTATGAATAAAAAAGGAGTGAAATTATCTAAAAGAAAGATAGAGATACTATCTGAAGAAATTAATGGTGAGTTAGATTTATTTGATAAAGAGATAAAGAAGATTACAAATAAAGATTTTAATTTAAATTCTCCGAAACAATTAGCTGAAATTCTATATGTTGATATGGGATATCCAGTAATTAAAAAAACACCAAAAGGCGCACCATCAACAGATGCTTCAGTTTTAGAGGAATTATCAAAATCTCACGAACTTCCAAAATTAATTTTGAAATATAGGGAGTATGAAAAACTTAGATCAACTTATATCGAAGGATTGAAAAATGAAATAATAAAAAATAGAGTTCATACGTCTTATAACTTATTTGGGACAACCACAGGAAGGCTTTCATCTGAAAAACCTAATTTACAAAATATTCCAAACAAAACAGCAATAGGTCAAAAAATTAGAGAATTTTTTACAGCTGATACAAATCATGTTTTTATTATCGCTGATTATTCTCAAATTGAATTAAGAGTACTTGCACATTTAAGTAAAGATGAAAATATGATAAATCTCTTAAAAAATAGGAGTTCAGATATACATTCTGAAACTGCTTCAAGGATATTCGAAACCGATATTGATTCTGTTTCAAAAGAGATGAGAAGAAAAGCAAAAGAAGTAAATTTTGGATTGATTTATGGAATGGAATCTTTCGGTTTATCTAAAAGTTTAAAGATTCCAAAAAAAGAAGCTACTGAATTAATTGATTCTTATTTCGATCAATTTCCCAAAATAAAAGGTTATTTGGAATCTATTGTAAAAGATGCTGAAAGGTCTACTTTTACTGAAACTCTCTATGGAAGAAAAAGATTTATAAGAGAACTAGCATCTACTAACTTCCAACTAAAAGCAATGGGTAAAAGAATTGCAATGAATGCACCTATTCAAGGTACAGCATCTGACATAATGAAAATATCTATGATAAAACTAAATGATAAAATTAAAAATTTAAATTCTACAAGTATTCTTTTACAAATACACGATGAAATAATTATCCAAACTCCTAAAGAAATAGGAACTAAAACAGCAAAATTGGTACAAAAAGAAATGGAAAATGCAGCAACTTTAGATGTGCCTTTATTTGTTGATATAAAACAAAATAAAAATTTAGCTAATTTTAATAATTAGTTTGTAAATATCATAGATATGTTATTCTAAAAGTCGCAATACTATGATTGGAAATTTTACATATTATGACAGATAATTTAGATGATAATTCTAATTCTTCAAATGTCGTTCAGATTCCAGATGATGCTAAACCTGAAGATTTCCCAGATCTTTTAGAAAAAACTATTGTTACTTTTAATTCAGGTGATGTTATTGAAGGTACTGTAGTTAGAATTGATCGAAATGAAATATTCTTAGATGTCGGTTATAAATCCGAAGGAGTTATACCTTCAAGAGAATTAACAGTTAGAAAATCTGTAAATCCTAAAGAGATTGTTAAAGAAGGACAAAAAGTGAAAGCACTAGTTTTAGATAAAGAAGACGATGAAGGTAGATTATTGCTTTCGGTTAAAAGAGCACTATATGAACAAGCATGGGGTGATATCCAAGAGGTATCAGATAATGATAAATCAATAAAAGGAACAGTAATAGAATCAGTAAAAGGTGGATTGATTGTAGACATAGGAGTAAGAGGATTCTTACCGGCATCTTTAATTGACGTTAGAAGAGTAAAAGAATTAAATTCATATATAGGTGAAGAAATTGAATGTAAAATTCTTGAACTAGACAGGGCAAGAAATAATATAGTTCTTTCTAGGAAAGCATTTTTAGAAGATGAGCAATCCGAAGAAAAGGCAAGGATTTCTAAAAATTTAGAAGTTGGCGATATTAAAGAAGGCAAAGTTTCTTCAATTGTAAATTTCGGAGCTTTTATAGATATTGGAGGGATGGATGGATTAGTTCATGTATCTGAACTTTCTTGGAGGCATGTAGAAAATCCGAATGAAATTGTTAAAGTTGGCGACGATACAACCGTTAAAGTATTAGAAATTGACAATGATAAAGAAAGAATCTCTCTTTCAATTAAACAAGTAACAGAAGATCCATGGCTAGATTTTGAATTAAGTTTTAGTGAAGAAGATATAGTTGAAGGTGAAGTTACAAAGGTTGTACCGTTTGGTTCATTTGTAACAATAGGAAAGGGAGTTGAAGGCCTTGTTCATGTATCAGAAATATCAATTGATAAAGTAGATTCACCTGAACTAGCTTTAGCTATTGGTCAAAAAGTAAAAGTAAAAATTATAGAATTAGATATTCCTAAAAGGCGAGTTAACCTTTCAATTAAACAAGCTGATCCGGAGTGGGAAGAAAAAGAAGATGAAAAAAACAAACCAAAGACTCATTCATCAGAATCAGACAATAAAGCTGAGTCAGAAGATCAAAAATCTAATCGTCAGAAAGTAGAAGGAGTTGATGAATCATTAGACAATATACTCCAAGAACTTAAAGATCGCGGTATAGGTAATACAGACTAGATTTAATTTTCATAATTACGTATTCTTATACGTATGCAAAACAATGCAATTATAATAACTGGACCTATTGGAAGTGGTAAATCAACAGCTTTATCAATAATTAAAAACTTAGGATATAACACTGTTGATTTAGATGAGGTGTCAGGAAAGATATTAACAAGTGAAGAATCTAGAAAATTTTTAAGCGTAAACTTTCCAACTTCAATTGTTGATAATGAAGTATCAAGAAAAAAAATCGCAGATATAGTATTTAATAATAAATTGCAGTTAGAAAAATTAGAAAACTTTTTGCATCCTAAAATTTTGAATAACTTAAACGAAATTATTAACAAAAATGAAGGCGTTACTTTTGTCGAAGTATCAGCACCGAAAAATATACATAAAAATTTTAAAACTATGATTATTTGGTCTCCTGAAGAGCAAAGAATTAAAAGACTCCAAAGCAGAGGAATGGAAATAGTAGATATAAAAAATAGAATAAACTCACAGCCAAAAGATGATTGGTGGTTCTCTATTGGTAATGTAATAAAAAATGATAATTTAAATAATTTAGAAAATGATATTAATAATTTCTTAAACAATCTTCTATAATGAATAAATTTAAAGTTGTTTCAGATTTTAAACCTGAAGGAGACCAACCTAAAGCTATTAATAAATTAAAAGAAGGTTTAAATAAAGGATATGACTTCCAAACGTTAATGGGGATAACAGGCTCTGGAAAATCTGCCACCATAGCATGGCTAATTGAAGAACTTCAGATGCCTTCACTTGTACTAGCTCCCAACAAAGCTTTAGCTGCACAACTGGCTAATGAATTTAAACAATTTTTCCCCGAGAATAGGGTTGAATATTTTGTTTCTTATTATGACTATTATCAACCGGAAGCTTATGTCCCAAGAAGTGATACCTTTATAGAAAAAGATGCAAATATAAATGAAGAAATAGATAGGCTAAGGCATTCTGCTACGAGTGCTTTACTTATGAGAGAAGATGTCATAGTAGTATCTTCTGTTTCTTGTATCTATGGCCTAGGTTCACCTGAAGAGTATAAAAATAAAATAATTCCAGTTATTAAAGGTGAAGAGTTTGAATTAGATACATTGTTAACAAAATTAATAAAACAGCAATACATTAGAAACGACTTAGTTGTTACAAGAGGTACATTTAGATTAAAAGGGGATACTTTAGATATTTTTCCTGTATATGAAGAAACGATATATCGTATTGAATTTTTTGGAGATGAGGTAGAAAGCATATCAAGGATAGATCCAGTAACAGGAGAAATATTAGAAAAATTAAATGAATTAGCTATTCTTCCTGCATCTCATTATGTTTCTTCAGAAAATACTATAAAAGATGCATTAAAAAAAATTGAATTAGATATGAACAACCAAATAAAAAGTTTTGAGAAAAATAATAAACTATTAGAAGCACAGAGAATTAAGCAAAGAACAATGTTTGATCTTGAGATGTTAAGAGAATTAGGCGTGTGTTCAGGTATTGAAAATTATTCTAGATATTTTGACGGAAGGAAACCAGGTGAGGCTCCACACACTTTAATTGACTTTTTCCCTGATAATTTTCTCATGGTTGTTGATGAAAGTCATATTGCAATTCCACAAATAAAAGGACAATATGAGGGAGATAAATCAAGAAAAACAACTTTAGTTGACTATGGCTTCAGGCTTCCAGCTGCATTAGATAATAGACCTCTCAAATTTGAAGAATGGCAGAGTAAAGTTTCAAGTACAATATTAGTTTCAGCTACCCCAGGCAAATGGGAAAATAATAATTCTAAAGAGTTTGTAGAACAAGTAATAAGACCAACTGGATTATTAGATCCTTCAGTAACAGTAAAGCCAACTACTAATCAAATAGATGATTTATTAAATGAAATTAAATCTGTGATTGATATTGGTAATCGAGTTTTAGTAACAACATTAACAAAAAAAATGAGTGAGTCCCTTAGTGATTATTTGTTAAAAATGGGAATAAAAACAAGATATCTACATTCAGATATTGATACATTAGAAAGAATAGAAATTTTGAGAGACTTAAGAAAGGGTGAGTTTGATGTATTAGTAGGTATTAACTTATTAAGAGAAGGTCTAGACTTACCAGAAGTACAACTCGTTGCAATCATGGATGCTGATAAAGAAGGTTTTTTAAGATCTGAGACTAGTTTAATTCAAACAATAGGGAGAGCAGCAAGAAATAAAGACGGTTACGTAATAATGTATGCTGATAAAATGACTGATTCAATTACTAAAGCAGTATTTGAAACAAATAGAAGAAGAGAAATACAAGAAGAACATAATAAAAAATATGGAATAAAACCTGAAACTATTAAAAAAGAGGTTACTGATATTTTAGAAATGGTAGAAAAAAATAGACCTTCAAAAGAAGATATTAAATCGAGATCAGATACTAATTTAAAAAATGCATCAAAAGAAGATTTATATAAAATATCTAAAGATATTGAGAAAGAAATGCATTTGGCTGCTGATTTATTAGAGTTTGAAGTTGCAGCTAGATTAAGAGATGAGTTGAGAGAAATTAATAAAGAAATAATGGAATTGCCAAAATAATGAGTAAAGATTATTTAAAAGTTAAAGGTGCAAAAGAACATAATTTAAAAAATATTTCAATTGATATACCAAAAAATAAGTTTGTTGTAATTACTGGTTTATCTGGGTCCGGCAAATCTTCCCTTGCTTTTGATACAATATACGCAGAAGGTCAACGTAGATATGTTGAAAGTTTATCTGCATATGCTCGTCAATTTTTAGGACAGATGGAAAAACCAAATGTAGAAAGTATTGAAGGTCTTTCACCAGCAATTGCGATAGATCAAAAAACATCATCTAGAAGTCCTCGATCAACAGTAGGTACGGTTACTGAAGTACACGATTATTTAAGATTATTATGGGCAAGGATTGGAATAAGTTTTTGTCCTATCTGTGGAACAAAAATTATAAAACAATCTGTTGAGTTTATAGTTAATCAAGTTTTAGATATAGGGGAAGACATCAATGTAGAAATCCTCGCACCAGTTGTGAAATCACGTAAAGGTGAATTTGAAAATCTTTTTAAGGACCTACTTAAGGATGGATTCAGTAGAGCCTATATAGATGGTGAGCTTACACGATTAGATGAAGCTAAAAAATTAGATAGATATTTTAATCACGATATATCTGTTGTTGTAGATAGAGTTAAAATTAAAAAAACAGGTGGAAGAAGATTACCGCAATCAATAGAGGCTGCTCTTAAGCTAACTGATGGTGTAGTTGATATAAAAATAGATGACGAAATAAAAAACTTTAGTCAAAATTTAGGCTGTAAGGAATGTGGAATATCATATGGTGAACTTGAACCAAGAGATTTTTCATTTAATTCACCTTTTGGTGCATGCAATTACTGCAATGGATTAGGTGTCAATTATGAGATTGATGAAAATTTATTATTAAAAGATAAAACATTGTCAATTAATGAAAATGTATTTCCAGAAATGTCATTTCGAAAATACTTTCGAGCACAAATATATGGTGTTTGTGAATATTTTGAAATACCTAAAGAAGTACCTTATGAGGAATTATCTAAAAATGATAAAGATATATTGCTATATGGAACAGATGGAATAAAAACACCAATAAATTATACAAACAGATTTGGTAATTCAAGATCCTGGAAAAGAGAGTTTCCTGGAGTTATACCATTATTCAAAAAGATATATGAAGAAACAAGTTCAGACAAAAGGAGAGATCATTATATGCAATTTATGCGTGAACTTGCTTGCGGAGAATGTCATGGTGAGAGACTTAATGAAAGATCAAGAAATGTAAAAGTAAAGACCCTAACATTAGGAGAATTTAATAAATTATCTATAAAGAAATCATATGAAGTTATTGATAATTTAAAACTTACTGGAAATTCAAAAGAAATTGCTGAAGCAATACTAAGAGAAATTAAAGAAAGATTAAGTTTTCTAAATGAAGTAGGTTTAGGCTATTTACAACTAAACAGGGGAGCTGCAACGCTTTCAGGGGGAGAAGCTCAAAGAATTAGATTAGCTACACAGATTGGCTCAGGGCTAACGGGAGTTTTGTACGTTCTAGACGAGCCATCTATTGGATTACACCAATCAGATAACAAAAAATTAATCGATACATTATTAAAGCTAAAAAACTTAGGAAATACAGTGTTGGTTGTTGAACATGACGAAGAGACAATGAAAAGCTCTGATTATTTAATTGATATTGGTTGGGGTGCAGGTGAAGATGGAGGAAATATTGTAGCTGCTGGTGATTGGCATACAATATCGAAAAATAAAAAATCAATAACAGGTAGATATCTTTCAGGAAAATTAAAAGTACCATATCCAAAAGTGAGGAGGAATGGCAATGAAGGAAAAATAGTAATAAGAGGGGCAAAAGAAAATAATTTAAAGAATATTACTGCAGAGTTTCCTTTAGGTAAATTTGTTTCAGTTACGGGTGTTTCTGGGAGCGGAAAATCTACATTAGTTTCAGAAATACTAGCTAAAGCAATAAATAATGAATTTACAAGAAAAAACTGGAATCCACCAGGAATACATAAAAGTATTAGTGGGTTGAACTATATAGATAAGTTAATTGAAATAGATCAATCCCCAATAGGACGCACTCCAAGATCAAATCCAGCAACTTATTCAGGTGTATTTGACATGATTAGAAATCTTTATTCTTTAACTGAAGAATCAAAAATAAGAGGTTACAAACCGGGCAGATTTTCATTCAATGTTCCTGGGGGAAGATGTGAGTCATGTAAAGGTGATGGCACAATTAAAGTTGAGATGTATTTTTTACCGGATGTTTATGTTATGTGTGAAGATTGTGATGGTTCTAGGTACAATCCAGAGACTCTAAGCATTAAATGGAAAGGATATAGCATTGCAGATATTCTAGATTCAACTGTAGAGAATGCATTAAAAGTATTTGAAAATCAACCAAAAATACATCGAATTATAAAAACATTAGATGATGTCGGTTTGTCGTATATAACACTTGGTCAGTCAGCAACAACACTTTCAGGAGGAGAAGCTCAGAGAGTAAAGTTAGCAAAAGAATTAAGTAAAAGATCAACAGGAAAAACAATGTATATTCTTGATGAGCCAACAACAGGTTTACATTTTGCGGACGTACAAAAACTTATGGAAGTATTGCATATGCTAGTAGATAAAGGAAACACTGTAGTAGTTATTGAGCACAACCTAGATGTTATAAAAAATTCAGATTGGATAATTGATCTTGGTCCTGAAGGCGGAGAAAATGGTGGAAAAATAATTACAGAAGGGACGCCTGAAAGTGTTATTGGTGATAAAAAATCATTAACAGGAAAACACCTTAAGTTAGTTCTATAAATGCAAAAAATAATTAATAAAGAGATACCAAACGAACCAGGAATTTATATATTTAAAGATAATTATTCTGAACCGTTATATGTTGGTAAAGCAAAGAACTTAAGAAAAAGGGTCCCTTCATATTTCTCTAAACAATCTTCCTGGAAGGTAAAAAGATTAGTCTCTGAAGCAAATGAGTTAAGTTTTATAGTTTCTAAGAATGAGGCAGATGCCCTATTAGCTGAATATTCATTTATACAAGAATATAAACCAAAATATAATGTTCAATTTAAAGATGACAAATCATATCCGTATATAACACTCACTAATGAAATTTGGCCTCGTGCATATATATCGAGAAAAATCAACTCAAAGAATAGTAATTTTGGACCCTTTCCTTTTGTTGGCTCAGCTAAAAGATCCTTAGATCATTTAATAAATATCTTCCCTGTACGCACTTGCTCAAACACAGTGTTTAAAAGACACCAACAATTAAATAAGCCTTGTCTTTTGTTTGATATAGAAAAATGTTCTGGTCCTTGTGTAGAAGCTATTGATAAAAATGAATATAGTAAGTTAACTAAAAGTTTAAAAGATTTTTATTCAGGTAAGTCTGATAAATATATAGACAAGAAAATTAATGAAATGAAAGATTATTCAAATAACCAAGAGTATGAAAAAGCTAATGAAACAAAAAATCTTATAAGCCACTTAGAGAATGCTAGAACTACTCAGACGTTGTTAGTTGATAATAAAAAATCAGTTGACGTATTAGGTATTGATATTGATAATTTGGATGTTGTTATATCATGCTTACTTATTAGAAGTGGAAGAATAATTGGTGAAGTTAAAAAAACTTTAGAACCTATTGATACATCTGATTACAATGAATATTTACCACAGATTATATTGTCGATATTTTCAGAGAATGAACCTTCAGAAGAAATATTAGTTAGTCATAATTTTCCATATACTGAAATTATTGGAAAAGAGCTTTCAAATAAATGGTCAAAAGATATAGAACTTAAAACACCTAAAAGAGGATGGAAGAAGGACTTATTAGACACAGCTGTAATCGACGCCAAAGAAATAAGAAGAGTTGTTAATTTCAAAAGACGTACAGATTTAGAATTTAGAACACAGTCATTAGAACAATTAAAAAATAATCTTGATTTAAAAAATATACCTTACAGAATTGAAGCTTATGATATTTCTAATTTAGGTGACAAATTTAGAGTAGGTTCAATGGTTGTTATGGAAGATGGAATATGTAAACCTTCTATGTATAGAAAATTTCATATTAAATCTTTCGAAGGTCAAGATGATTTTAAATCAATGGAAGAAGTACTTTTTAGAAGATTAAAAAGATTAGATACAAATAATGACCTTGATAAAAGCTTTAAAAAATATCCTGATATGATTTTAGTTGATGGTGGTAAGGGTCAATTATCTTCTGCTAAAAGCGTGATAGATCATTTTAAATTAGATATTGAATTAGTTGCTTTAGCTAAAAAAGAAGAAGAATTGTATTTACCAAATAGAAAAGAACCCTATCTTTTAAATAAAGATTCTGAAGCATTATTTTTACTACAAAATATTAGAGATGAAGCTCATAGATTTGCTTTAAAAGAAAATAGAAGGCTTAGGGGAAAGGAAATTAGCAATAAATAGCTCATAAAAGAAACTTCTACCATCTAAACGACCACTAATTAGAATGTTATTAAAGGAAAAAATTGGCAACAAAAAGACCTGAAGTTTTATTATTAGTAGGAATGTCCGGAGCTGGACGTTCTGCTAGTTCTAATGTTTTTGAAGATTTAGGTTATTACGTAATTGAAAACCTACCACCTGATTTAGTTGAATCGGTTGTTGAGTCAAACGATGTTGCAGAATCAAATAGACAATTAGTACTAACTGTTGACGCAAGAGATGGATTGGCTCAAGATGAACTGAATAAAAGTCTTGATAGATTAAGTCAATCTGGTGTATTAACTAGAGTCATTTATCTTGATGCAGATACAGAATCCTTAATAGAAAGATATGAAGAAAACAGAAGGCCTCATCCTATGGGACAAGAATCTTTGTCACAATCAGTAAAAATGGAACGTGACTTACTCAAGCCTATAAGGGAATTAGCGGATTTAGTTATTGACACAACCGACATGAATGTTCATGAATTAAGAAAAAGAATAATTGAGGGTTTCCAAGGAGAAGCAACAAATCAAGACTTAAAAATATCTGTAACTTCATTTGGTTTCAAAAATGGTTCACCTAGAGATGCAGATTTAGTTTTAGATGTAAGATTTTTACCCAATCCTCATTGGAGAGAAGAACTTCGTTCATCTACGGGTCAATCACCTATGGTTAGGAATTATGTATTATCTTTTGAAGATGCCCAGGTATTTTTAGATAAAGCCAAAGATCTTATTGAATTTTTACTTCCTAGATTTACCTCAGAGGGCAAATCTTATGTTGGTATTGCTATTGGTTGTACTGGAGGAAAACATAGGAGCGTTGTCATGACAGAAGAGGTTGGGAATTGGCTTAAAAATGATGGAAAGGATGCTGTAATTATCCATAGGGATATGAAAGAAGCATAAGTTGACCTCTCAAAATTTAGGTAATGTATTAATAAGATCTGATCTAAATGTTCCAATTAGTAATGGTATAGTACTAGATAATTTTAGAATTATAAAATCTATTGAGTACGTTGAAGCATTAGAGAAAATTTCAAAAAGTATTACATTCATAAGTCACTTAGGGAGACCTAAAGGAATAGACAGCTCTCTATCGTTAAAACCTGTTGCTGAAGAAATGAGTAAACTATTAAGACGAGATGTAACATTCATAAATAAAAATACAGAAAAAGGAATTGAAACTGTTTTGAAAGAAAATAATAAGAATATTTTATTGTTAGAAAATTTAAGATTTAACGAAGGAGAAGTAAGTAACGATAATAAATTTGCAAAAGATGTAGCTAGACCTTTTGATACCTATATTTTAGATGCTTTTGGTGCTGCACACAGAGAGCATGCATCAATAGTCAGCATTGGAAATCATTTAAATTCATACCAGGGCCCTTTAATGTCTGAAGAGATTTTCGAATTAGATAAAGTATTAAGCGAAATTAATGATGATTTCACGATCATACTTGGAGGAGCAAAAGTGTCAGATAAATTAGAACTTATAAAAAATTTACTTCCTCGTGTTAATACTTTATTAATAGGTGGGGGAATGTGTTTTACTTTTTTGAAAGCTTTAGGACACAATATAGGTAATTCATTATGTGAAGATGATTTTATTAATTCTGCCAAAGAAATTCTAGATTCAGTTGATGGTAATAAAATAAAATTACCAATAGATTTTGGTGTTACTAAGTCAATTCATAATCATAAACGAATAGACATTGATTTAACAGAATTTAATGATGATGATATTGGAATTGATATAGGTAGCAAAACAATTAATAAATTTAATAAAATATTATCAAATTCAAAAACTATATTCTGGAACGGTCCTATGGGAATATTTGAAATTGAAGAGTTTAGTTATGGTACAAAAGAATTAACACAAACATTAGCCAAGTTAAATGTTTATACAATTGTTGGAGGTGGAGATTCAGTTAATGCAATTAATAAATATTCTAGTGAAGATAAATTTAATCATGTATCTACAGGTGGAGGAGCATCTTTAGAATATTTAGAAGGAAAAAACCTACCGGGTGTAAATATTTATAATCAACTTATAATTGACTAAGTAATGAAAAAAATAATAATAGGTAATTGGAAATTAAACCTTGATCATTTAGAAGCTATTCAGTTCCTTCAAAAGCTGAACTATACGATATTAGAAGATAAAGAAGAAAAGATAGATATTGTAGTATCTCCTTCTCACACATCTTTACGATCTCTTCAGACAATTATTGATACTGATAAATTAAATATTCAATTATCCGCACAAGATGTATCTCAATTCTCTGAAGGAGCATATACTGGTGAAGTTTCAAGTTACCAACTAAATAAATTGAATGTCAGTTATTGTATTGTTGGACATTCAGAAAGAAGAACAGAGTTTGATGAAAGTAATGAAGTTATAAACAAAAAGGTACACAACTTAGTTGGTAAAGGTATAACACCAGTGATATGTTTTGGCGAAACATTAGAACAAAGAAATAATAATCAATATTTAGATCATATTTCAAATCAGATTAATTCAGCTGTTAAAGGTTTGAGAAAAGATAAAGTCACTAATCTTATTTTTGCTTATGAACCAATATGGGCAATAGGGACCGGAGAGGTGGCTTCTGTAGCAGATGCTGTTGACGTCTTATCATTCGTAAAAGAAAAAATATCTGAAAAACCTTTTTATGATATGGATAAGGTCCGGTTTATATACGGAGGAAGCGTCACACCTGATAATTCTTATGAATTATTAAATACAAAAATCATAGATGGTGCTTTAGTTGGTGGAGCTTCTTTAGATGTTAATAAATTTATAAAAATTATTAATTCAATTGATTTATGAATTTAGTTTTTGTACGACACGGGCAAAGTATATGGAATTTAGAAAATAAATTTACTGGATGGGTTGACGTTGGTCTAACTGAAAAGGGTATTGAAGAAGCTATTAATGCAGGGAAGACTTTGATAGAGAATAATTTTATACCTGAAATTTGCTTTACTTCGTACTTAAGCAGATCGATTGAAACTTCAAATTATTTATTACAACAATATGATAATATTCTTAGTCATGAAGTAAGTGTTTTTAAAAGATGGCAAATAAATGAAAGACATTATGGAGCATTACAAAGTTTAAATAAGGTAGAGACAGCAAAAAAATATGGTGAAGAACAGGTGCATGACTGGAGAAGAGGTTACAAAACAAAGCCACCTTTAGTTGATAATGATTCAAAATTTAATCCAAATAAAAATGAAGTATATATAGATATAGATAATGATTTACCATTAGGTGAATCTCTTGAGGACGTAGTTTCAAGAGTTGAAACAACTTTAAATGAAATTATTAAATTATCAGAAAATAAATCTGTACTTGTTGTTGCACATGGAAATAGTATTAGAGCTATGTTAAAAATTATTGAGAATATTTCAGACAAATCAATAGTAGAAGTTAATATTCCTACCGGAATACCTCTCGCTTTTAATATTAACAATGATAAAATAACTAAGATTGGATACCTTGGTGACAAACAAGTTATAGAAGAGCTAGAAAAAGAAGTAAAACAACAATTAAAGACAGAAAAGGATAGTTAAATATGGGATCTACTACAGCAATATTGATATCAGTACATGTTGTTGTATCTATTGCCTTAATCGCCTTGATTATGCTTAATAGCGGTAAGGGTGGAGGACTATCTGACATGCTTGGTGGATCAGGTGCTACAGGGAATATAGGTCAAACATTAGCTGAGAGAAACCTTAGTCGTATTACAGCTTTAACTGCTTTAATGTTTGCTGCAACTACATTATCTTTATTCTGGTTTCTTGACTGATAAAGCGCGGGTGGCGGAACTGGTAGACGCGCAGGATTAAGGATCCTGTGGGATAAAACCCGTGGAGGTTCGAGTCCTCTTCCGCGCACAAAAAAATGAAATATAAAGAAACAATTGCAATTATTAATGATCCTGATGTAACTCTTGGATCACTTGAAAATAATAATATTAAATCACTTAATGCTTGGGAAACTGATTGGGATAAAATGTCTTCTTCTTATGATTATATTATCTTAGGTGGACATATGGGCTCATATGATAGTGATAAATATCCATACTTACTATCCGAAAAAGACTGGTTATCTACATCTGTAGATAATGGAACTAAAATATTAGGAATTTGTTTAGGTTCACAATTAGTAGCTGACTCTTTAGACGGTGAGGCATATCTTTCTGATAAGATAGAATTTGGTTTTAAAAAATTAAATTTTATTAAAAACGATGATATGTTTTCTGATTTTAAAGATACTGAAATCTTTACGTGGCATAGAGATACTTTTAAAATTCCATCAAAAGCAGAATTGATTGCTGATACAGATTATCCACAAATTTATAAAATTAACAATACAGTTTGTATTCAATTCCATCCAGAAGTAACAGTTGAACTTTTTGATAAATGGTATGACAGCGAAGTAAGTAAAAAAGAGTTAACAAAATATGATGTTGAAGATACACGAAATAAATTAATAAAGTATGGAAATATTATGAAACAAAATGTTAATAATTTATTTAAAAAGTGGAAAGAGAGTTAAATTGTTCTTTCTTTTATTTCATTCATGTAATTCTTTAATAAATTATACCTATAACTTATATCGTTACTAAATAATAATTTTTTTCTTAACTCCATTGTCATAGGAATCTTAGAACATATTTCCCATAAACTTAGAATCCTATTTTCAGTATCAATTTCAAAAGTAGGTATATCTAAATCTAATCCTTGTTGTATTAATTCAGATAAATTATTGTTAATTTTTATTTGTAGAGCATCTAATTCTTCAATTTTTGGTGGCAATCCAACATCAATTATTATTTCCGCATTACATATTGGATATTCTTTATCATTTTTTATGCTTTTAATTTTGTATAAATTTATACACTTTACTAAAACTAACTGTTCAGCATTTGAAATATCCCTATGCTCAATTATTTCAACTTCAGAAACTACTTGGTTTTCTTCGTCAAGGTTACTACTTACGCAAAATGTATTTCGTTGCTTTATTGCATCAGCAATTAAAAACAAATATCTTGGTTCAAAAATTCTTAATATAGATAACTCTGTAGGAAAATATATAATACCAGCACCAAATAATGGAAATTCAACTATCATAATTTCTGTTATTTAGGATAAGGGAAAAAATACATTATGAGAATAGAAGATGAAATAAAATTAACATTTGATGATGTATTGATTAGGCCTAAAAGAAGTACATTAATTTCACGTTCTGAAGTAAAGCTTGAAAGAGAATTTAAATTTAGGCATAATAAACATATTTGGGAAGGTATTCCTATATTTTCTGCGAATATGGATACAACTGGTACTTTTGAAACTGCTAAAGCGTTACAAAACCATAAAATGTTAACTGCAGTACACAAATTTTATAGTCTTGAAGATTGGAAGGGAAACATAGATGCATTAGATTCAAATTATGTCGCTGTTACAGTTGGACAATCAGATGAAGATTATAAATTAGCTAAAAAAATATTTGCACTTAATAATGATCTTAAATTTCTCTGTATAGATGTTGCTAACGGCTATAGAGAAGATTTTCTTGAAGCTGTCAAAAAATATAGAGATACTTACAGTGACAAAATTATTATTGCTGGGAATGTAGCAACTAGGGAAATGACTGAAGCTTTAATACTTGCAGGTGCTGATATTGTGAAGATTGGTATTGGGCCAGGATCAGTTTGTACAACAAGAAGTGTGGCTGGTGTAGGCTATCCTCAACTTTCATCTATATCAGAATGTTCTGATGCTGCTCATGGCTTGGGAGGCCATGTCTTAGCAGATGGTGGATGCAAGTATCCAGGAGATATTTCTAAAGCATTTGGTGCAGGTGCGGACTTTGTTATGTTGGGAGGAATGTTTGCAGGCCATGAGGAATCAGGTGGAGAACTTGTAACAGAAGAAGACGGTAAACAATATAAAGATTTCTACGGCATGTCATCTACTAAAGCTCAACAAACATATTATGGAGATTTAGCAAATCATAGAGCTGCTGAAGGAAAGAAAGTAAGACTTCCATATAAAGGACCTATAGACACAACAGTCCAGGCAATTCTTGGTGGGATGAGGTCTGCTTGTTCATATGTAGGTGCAAAAAAACTTAAAGATCTTCCAAAAAGCACTACTTTTATAAGAGTTACTCAAACAACTAATGAAATATATACAGGATCTGAAAATCTTTGAAAATAGAAATTTACACTAAAGACAACTGTATCTGGTGCGATCGAGCAAAAAGTTTATTAAACTCTGTAGACTTAACTTATACAGAAAAAGATTTATCAGATGATGATGAACGTCAGAAATTTTATAGAAAAGTAGGCGAAGGTGTGAGTACAGTTCCTCAAATATATATAGAAGAAAAAAGAATAGGTGGGTTCCCACAACTAGTTACTTGGTTTGAAGAGAATGGCTACTAACCAGTCTTCAAAAACAGTTTTCCTAGCATTATCTGTTAATTTTTCTATAGCTGTTATAAAAACATTAATTTCAGTGATTACTTCTTCCAGTGCAATGTTTTCTGAAGCAATACATTCGTATGTTGATTCAGCTAATCAATTCATCTTATGGTTTGGAATTAAACAATCAAAAAAAATTAATAATAATGTATACCCACTAGGCAGGGGGAAAGAAGAATATTATTGGACATTAGTTGTTGCAGTATTAATTTTTACTATTGGAGGATTAGTTTCTCTTGACCACGGGATAAAAGCACTTTCTCACCCACATGAATTAAAGAATTTATATTTATCAATAATTGTTTTAACAATTTCGATTATTCTCGAATCATATGTTTTATATAAAGCAGTTACACAACTTAAACAACCTGATCACGAAAATAAATCAATAATTAAATTATTAAAAGAATCAACAGATGGACCTCTTATAGCTATAGTTGTAGAAGATTTTGCCGCAACTATGGGATTATTTATTGCTTTAGTCGGTACCTTATTATCCAGCATTAGTGGCAATCCAACATATGATGCAGTTAGTTCAATTCTTATCGGTATTCTTTTAATGGTTTCTGGTTTATTTTTAGGTTATGAGATGAAGCATCTCATAACGGGTGAAAGCATAAGTCAAAATATTAAAGATAAAATAAGTAATATCATAAACAATAATGACAAAGTTATTGAACTTACATCTCTAAAAATTGTATCAATAGGAACAAATAATTATTTAGCATTAATTTCAATTGATTATTTAGACAAGTTAACAGATACAGAAATAGTTATTTTAAATGAAGAATTAAGAAAAGGAATAAAAGATATAAATAGTTCTGTTAGTGAAATTTACTTTAACCCGAAATAATTTAGAATAAAAATATGTCTATTAGTAAAGATCATTTATCTGACAAGGAGAAAGAGGTTACACAGAATTGTGGAACAGAACCACCTTTCTCAGGCAAACTACTATATGAAAAAAGAGAAGGTATATATAAGTGTATTGTTTGTAGTAAAAAATTATTTGAATCAGAGACTAAGTTTGACTCTGGAACGGGTTGGCCAAGTTTTTATGATGCTATAGGTGAAACAGTTACTAGGAAAGAAGACAACTCTTTTGGTATGAAACGCATTGAAATAAACTGTAAAAATTGTGATTCTCATTTAGGACATATATTTAATGATGGACCAAACCCAACTGGCCTTAGATATTGTGTTAATTCATTAAGTTTAGGTTTTGATTCAAATGAATAAAATTTATATAGATACTAATTGTAAAGTATGTAATGGATATGCAAATTTTCTTAAAAATAAAAATTCAAATATAAAATTAGAAAAACAGACAGTTCTTAGCCATAAAGAATTATCAAAAGATGAATTAGTGTACGAGAAAAATCAAATAAAATATTATGCAAATGAAGCAATTATTGAATCAATATATGATTTAGGTGGCTTTTATAAATTTATTAAAATATTAAAAATAATTCCACATACCTTAAGCTATTCGGTTTATAAGATTTTTTCACAAAATAGATATAAGTTATTTCCAAATTGAAAAAAGATAAAATCTTATCAAATAAATTATTTAAGTCGTTTGTATTTTTTTCAATCTTTCGAGCAATTTATGGATTTCTAATTGTTTTAATAGCTTATTTCCTAACAAAAAAATATAATTTAAGTATCTATGGTTCGCTTCCAGTGTTTATTATTTCTATTATCTTTTCACGATTAATTTATAAAAACTTAACGAAACGATTTAATCTCTAAAATTCCCATAATTTAAATGCACATTATAATTTTTACTTTTAAGAAAACTTATAGCCTCTTGCAATTCGTCTCTTTTTTTAGAAGCAACTCTAATTGATTCGTTTTGAATTGAACTTTGTAATTTTTTTGAAAACTCTTTAAGATCTTTGACTATATTTTTTGATATTTCTTTATCAATACCCGATTTTAAAATATACATTCTTTTTGCTTCTGAAGGTGTTTCTTCATCACTAAAATTAGATAAAAATTTTATTGAAACATTTCTCTTTACAAATTTTTCTCTTAAAACTTGATCAGCAGCCTTTAATCTTTCTTCAGTGCTACTTCTTAGTGAAATAATATCATTAGAAAAATTTACAGATGTATTCGTATTTTTAAAATCATATCTATTTACTATTTCTCTGTTCATCTGATCTATTGCATTTAAAACTTCTTGTGAGTTAAATTCAGATGTTATATCAAAACTTGGCATTACACTTTTTAATTATAATTAAATAATTTATTTTTCATAATTTTGCCTTAAGAACTCATATGCAACAATAGATACAGCATTAGCAAGGTTGATACTCCTTGATTCACTAGACATGGGTATTGTGATAATGTTTTCATTATTTTCTATTATTTCATCTGGCAAACCTACAGATTCAGGTCCGAAAATTAGATGTGAGAAATCTTTTAGTTCCACATCCCAAATATTTTTCTTTCCTTTTGTAGATAAAAACGCAACATTCTTTAAATTTATTTTATCTTTAAAATTATCCCAATCTTCATACATACTTACTGAAGCTAAGTCGTGATAATCTAATCCTGCTCTTCTTATTTTATTTTCTTGAAAATTGAAACCTAAGGGTTTGATAATGTTTAAAGGTATATTTGTATTTGCAGATAACCTTATACAAGCACCTACATTTCCAGCTATTTCCGGTTGATAAAGTACAATTTCCACATAGTAATTATATTCCTATTCAATAGTCTTAAGGCATGTAAAATATTTAATATGAAGCAAGTAATTAATTTATTTCTACCTAGTATTTCTAGTTTTAGAAATATTGTAAATGAATCAAACAATACTTCAATATCTAGAGAGCGGTTTATAGATTTTATTAAAGTTATTGGTTTACTTATGATAATTATAAATACAGAATTCCTTCTTGAATTTAAAGATTCAGCAGGAGAAGTATTAGTACACAATGGCTCTCTTACAAATTCACTAAAAACAAGATACACTTGGTTTACTACAGGTACTTCTTTATTCTTTTTTTCTACAGGTTTCTCAAATAAAATAGCTTGGTATTCAAATGTTGGTCGAGATGGAAGCCAATGGAAATTTCTTACAGATAGAGTAAATAGTGTTATAGGGCCTGTTTTAGTTTGGATTACAGCAATTACGATCTTGCTTAATATATTTTCTAAAGTTATAAATATACCATTATTTTTAACAAGTCAGGATGATGGAATTCTTACAATAACTGAGTTTCTTATGTGGCCTCTATGGGTTATAGCAATATATTTGGTTGTAGTAATTTTCTGCCCAATAACAATTTATTTACATAAAAAAAATCCTTACCTTACTGTTGTATCTTTTATATTTCTAACTGTCGCTATAGACACAGTAAATTTTCCTATTTCATTATCTTATGTAAAACTTTTAAACTATTTATTATTTTGGTTAACAATTCATCAGCTTGGTTATTTTTTTGCAGATGGAAAAATTTTTAAATTTAAAGCGTCTATTTTTGTTACCGCTTCTTTAATTTCATATATTTATCTATTTTACAAATTAAATACCTCAACCGATCTTATGTCAGTTTCTGGTTATAGGTTAACTAATCAAAGTAATGAAGATCCACCTACTATATATTATTTACTTTCATCAATAGGTCTTATATCAATTTTTCTTTTTTTTAGAAAATCAATTGATGAAATACTAAAAAATAAAAAGACTTGGATTGTTTTTAACTATTTTCATTCAAATATTTATACATTATTTTTATGGCATATAACGATATTATTTATAATGTATATTTTTAATTTAAATGTAATTTACTATCCTATTTTTCTTTTACTTGTAATTATTTTATTTGGAGATTATGAAAGAAAAGTATTTAAATTATCTACAAAATTTGTTCAAAGGGTTAATCCATTACAACCATGGCCATCTCCAATGAAAGCTAAATTATCATATAGTAATTTCTTTCTTTCTTGGCTTTCTTCACTTTTAATTTTAATTGGTATATTGCAAATTACACTCGGTGGTGTTGGCTTATCTGGATTTTTTACTTTAAGAGATTTATATTTTTTAACTGGCAATACTTTTGAAGCTTTTTTAAAACTTGCTACTGGAATAATATTATTAAATACAACAATCAGAAGAGCTGATATTAAAAATAGAATATTATTAGTTGCTGCAATTTTTCAAATATTTTCTTTAGGTTTAAGAAATTATCAATATTCAACAATTACAACATTTGAAATGTATTTTTCTATTGTTATTACAGTATTTTTTATCTCTATTGTTGTACTTAGTCGTAACTCTAGAACGATTAGTAAAGTCAAATAATTGTGAATATACCAAAAGGCGAAACAAGGCAAGAATTATTAAATAGAGTCTTTATATATATTGCTGTTATAAGTTTTTCCGTAATAGTTTTTTTAAGAGTTAGATCATTAGTTTTTGATCTATTTGTTGCTGTTGTTTTAGCTGCATTAGCTGAGCCAGTAGTTTACAGATTGTCAAAAAAATCAGGAAGAAAATTTGCTGCTTTTATAACTGTTGTTTCAATTTTATTAATTATTTCAGGTACATTACTTTCGATAATACCCGTAATGGTTGAAGAGCTATATTTTCTGTCAACTCAACTACCAACGTATTTAGACAATATTTTGGAATATATTAATAGTGAAGGTTTTACAATATCTAACCAGTCACTAGATTTAGAAAATCAATTTAACTCATTTATTAAAAATTACGGTAGCGCAGTAGGTAATACAGTAGTATTTGCTGGTCAGGGGTTTCTTAGCGCGTTAGGACATTTTTTTATTATTTTCTTTTTTGCATATTATTTGATTTCTGAAGGTGAGCAATGGAGAACAAAGTTAAAACAATCTCTCGATAACAAATATTCTAATGCTATTGATCAAGTATGGACTATAGGTGTTTCAAAGGCCGGTGGATTTATAGTTGCTAGAGTTATATTAGCAATTTTAGCTAGTATTGTTTTTTCGATATCTTTTGCTCTAATAGGATTACCATCAGCCGTTGCTTTAGGGATTTCTGCAGGTATTTTATCTCAGTTGATACCAGTTGTTGGTACTTTCTTAGGAGGAATTGTTCCAGTTCTTGCTTCTATATCATTAGGCAATTCTTATATTCTCTATACTTTATTAGTTTTACTTTTATATCAATTTGTTGAAAATTATTTAGTTAGTCCAAGAATAACTAAATCAACTATGGAAATACATCCTGCAGTTGCCGTGTTTTCTACTTTATTTGGAGCATACACTATAGGAGCAGTTGGAGCTGTATTAGCACTACCTGTTGCTGCAACAATCCAAGGTGTTATTGGAACTATTATAGATAATAGAAAAAATGGATAATTTATTTAATATACCCTCTAACGCTATAAGAGCCGCAGATAAATTGTTGCAAAACTTTAGAGAAGAAACTATTGATGAAGTAGAAAAGTCTTTCAAAAGTTTAAAAAGAAATTTTAAAACAGGTAATTATCTAGCTATAGCTATGTTCTTTTTAATTATTGGAGTAAGTTCAATCTTGTCACAATATTTTAATGGGAATTATTTCCTACAGGCTATGAGCTATTTTGCGATGGCTTTTCTATGTATAGTTACATTTGTTACAATTATTTGGAGAATCTTAAAATGAATGAATTTAAAGAAGAATATAATAATTTAAAAAAATCAATCAACTCCGATAACTCAAAGTTAGTATCTTTTTTAATTTTGGGTATCCTATTAGGGAGAATAGTTGAAAAATATAAAAATATTAAAAGAAAACTTAGAAGAAAAAAATGAATAAATCTATGCAAAAAATTGTAGCCATAGCAATTTCTGCTGGAGTTCTATTATCAACCATTTCATATTTTTTATTGCTTTTATAGTTTAAATGGAAATAGAAAATTCTTTAATTGTTATAGAGTCAAAAAATAAAAAATATCTAACTGTGGTTAAACGTGATGATCATTTTATAACAAATGATGGAAAAATATTCTATAACGATATCAAATCCATTCCAACAACTATTATTTCATCAACAGGAAATGAATATTTAGTTTACACACCAACATATAAAGAATTTGTTTTATTAATGCGAAGAGGACCTCAAATTATTTATCCAAAAGATGTTGGAAGCATAATAGTTGATGGAAATATTAAGAATAATTCTAAAGTATTAGAAATAGGTACTGGTTCTGGTGCTTTGACATTGTTTCTAATATTAATACTAGGAAATGACGGAAAACTTATTTCAGTTGACTCTGATAAGAAGAATCAATACAGAGCTAACAAAACAATTACAAGATTTATTTCTTCACTTCGTAACGATCATGATTATAATTTAGAATTAATTGAAAATGAACTTTTAAACTTCTCAATTACTGACATACCTGATGACATAGATACCATTATTACTGATGTTCCTGAACCTTGGGAATTCTTTATTAATAATAAAATAGAAAATGAAATCACATGGGTATCATATTTGCCTTCTATTTCTCAAGTTCAAAAATTAACAAATGTATTAAAAGACAATAATTTTAGAAATATAGAAATAAAAGAAAATTTAGAACGTTATTGGATTGCAAAAGATAATATATTACGACCTAAAAATGAGATGGTCGGTCATACGGGGTTTATTGTTTCGAGCCGATTTATTATTTAATAATCAGTCAGGCTCAATCATAATGCACTCGCCAGGGCATTCTTCTGCTGATTCTATAACTCCATCCTCTTGTCCTTTTGGAACAACAGCAACTCCTTCAGCACCTCCAACATTGCCATTTTCTTCAGAATAAACTTTGTCGCCTTCTTTTACATAAAAAAGACCATCGTCTAATCCAACAAAAACATCGGGTGCTATTTCTTCACATAAACCATCTCCGGTACAAAGATCTTGATCTATCCAAACTTTCATAAGTAATATTTTACATTAAATAAGGTATACACAAATACATGAAATAAAATTTATAATAATAAATTTGTACAATATATATATGTATATAAACACTAAAAAGAAAAAAATGTGAGAAATGTACTAAAAAGATGTATTTCTTTACTTACGCTATTTAATTCCCAATCTTCGATTGTGACAACAGAATATATAAAAGATAATCTAGAAGAGTATAGGAACTTATCGGATACTGCTTTTAAAAGATCATTTGAAAGAGACAAGGTACTTTTAAGGGAGATGGGTTATAGCTTGGATTATAAAAATGATAAATGGTCAATTGAAGAGGGATACAATATTACAGGAACAAATATTGTTAATAAAATAAAAAATAATCCCAAGATTGATTTCAATGACTTTATAAATACTTATCATTTAATTAAAAATAATGTAAATTCAAAAAATGAAAATTTAGATAATTTAAGTTATATATCGAAATTAACAAATGCGATCTATGATAAAAAAAGAGTTTCATTTGATTACAACAATAAATTAAGAAAAGTTTACCCAATGGGAATAAAATATCATAATAATAGTTGGTACCTTGGAGCAGAAGAAAATAAGTATTTAAAAACTTTCAAACTACAATCAATAAGGAATTTAAAAATTGGAAATAAGTCTGATTTGCATGATAAATCATATAAGAGTATTAATTTTTCTTGGGAAGATAATAGTAACTTAATCAAAATATCAATTTATATACAAAAAGAACAATATGTTATTTACAAAAATTTATTTAACCATTCAGTTTCTTCACGAAAATACATTGATAATATATTGGAACTAGATCTCACAACATATGATTTGTATGGCTTATTAAAATTTTTATTATTGTTATGTTTTGGATTTACGCAAAATGAAAGTTTGGAGAATTTTTCAGGAATAATTGGTATGGTGATACATGCAGATTCAAAAGAACCCATCCAATTTGCA
>Ga0208408_1000551_pt1 | contig 24062 bp, 20 predicted proteins | sample ETNtaG_4_FD_185776 | JGI IMG/M metagenome (GOLD analysis project Ga0208408, IMG submission 185776) | Marine microbial and viral communities from oxygen minimum zone, Eastern Pacific Ocean - ETNP201406SV67 (SPAdes) (version 2) | ecosystem: Environmental > Aquatic > Marine > Oceanic ... | reverse complement strand
CAATATTGAGATCCAGTTCTCTGGCCAATGCGGCAACAGCATTCATGTTTCTTTTATTTTTGTTATGTTCCCAAAATTCTATTGAACTGAATCCTGACTGTGCAGCCCTCTCAAATCGATGCATAAAATCAAGATCAGTCCACCAAGATTCCATGTTACAAGCCAAGCCTTTTAACAATTGCCGAGATTGTTGTTGAGAAGATTGATCTGCATAAAGATTAGAGGTGGCTGCTAGCGTTCCTAATGCTGCAATTAATTCTCTTCGTGTTATAGACATTTTAAAATCACACTGTATAAACCTCAGATGAACCATAGCCAATGGTTCAGTTTGTGGCAATCAAATTTTTAGCTAATATCTTAAAACTTCTTTTAAAAGATTTAAATAAGTAGGATTAATACCCATCATTTGAGAAACTCTTATAACTCACTTTAATACAATGAAGATTCGATAATAATATGAGCATATTTAATAAAAACCGTCTTTTTATTGCCAGTTGCACCTCCTTGGCTCTAACCGCAATGACCTTTGCGATTCGTGCACGATTAGAAACAGTTTTTGGACCGACAGGGGTCGGTTTGACATTGGAGCAAATAGGCTACGCTTTTATGCCTGCATTTTGGGGATTTACTCTAGCGATGATTGTTGGTGGACCTATCGTCGATTATTTCGGTATGAAAAAAGTTATGTGGCTAGCTTTTATTCTACATGCATTCGGAATTATCTTTACATTAGCTGCTACGGATTTTTCATCACTATTTACAGCAACCATCCTCATGGGATTGGGTAATGGTATGATTGAAGCTGTCTGCAACCCTTTAGTGGCAAGTATGTATCCCACTCAAAAAACTAAAATGCTCAATCGTTTTCATTTATGGTGGCCTGCAGGAATTGTTATTGGCTCAATCATTGGATACTTAATCATGGATATCCTAGGTCTGGGCTGGCAAGTGATGGTGGCATCTCTTTTTATCCCTCTAGTTGTGTATGGTTACCTAATTACAGGTCAACCATTTCCATTAACTGAACGGGTAGAAATGGGGATCAGTACAAAGGTAGCTCTCAAAAGTCTCTTGACGCCACTTTATCTATTTATTGCCTTTTGTATGTTGCTTTCGGCTACAACGGAATTAGGAACAACTCAACGCATCGAATCACTGCTAAAAGAAACAGGAATCAATGCACTCCTTGTACTCGCATTTATTAATGGTCTTATGATGATTGGTCGATATTTTGCTGGTCCAATTTCAAAAAAAATTAATACGACTGGTATGTTGTGGTTTTCAGCATTATTTTCGTTTATTGGATTGCAACTTCTTGCTAACGCTTCGGGTATGTTTATTTTTTTTGCTGCCGGTGTTTTTGCCATAGGAATCACTTTTTTCTGGCCAACTACACTTGCATTTATTTCAGAAAATATACCTGAAAGTGGTGCTTTTGGGCTTTCAATTATGGGAGGGCTTGGGAACTTGTCGGTCTCAATCGTGCTGCCAATAATGGGGCGATTTCTTGATAATTCAAACGGAATGCAAGTCATCCAAACGATGAGCACACTGCCAGCTATACTGTTTGTTTTGTATGGCGCACTATATTATTATCGAAAACAATACACACAAACCCGTTAAGTGAAAGCAAAAACTGCTTGGCCTTATAAATTTACCCAACCCGAACCTTTGTTGCTTGAACGAACGACCGCTTCTATAAAATTCACTCCAGCTTTACCGTCCTCAGCTGTAGGAAAAATTATATTTTGATCTACAGTCTCACCACTGCGCGCAGCAAAAATTGCCTGTGCAATTTCACTATAAATTGTTGCAAAACCCTCTAAATATCCTTCAGGATGACCTGCAGGGACTTTGGTTATGATCGATGCCTCATCAGAGACTTTTGAGCTGTCTCCAGAGATTTTTCGTGATGGCTGATTTAAAGGAGAAAAAATTAATTCATTAGGCTCTTCTTGCCGCCAACTCAGTCCACCTTGCTCACCAAAAATTCTAAGTTTTAAATTATTTTCATTACCAATCGCCACTTGACTCACCCAAATAATACCTCTGGCATTTCCTTTAAATCGTAATAAAACGTTGGCGTTATCGTCTAACTTTCGTCCATCGCCAAATATTGAAATATCGGCACACAAAGCCTCTGGCTCTAATCCACTTACAAAACAAGCTAAATGAAATGCATGTGTCCCAATATCACCAATACAACCACCCAATCCTGATTGTAAAGGATCAGTTCGCCACAAAGCTTGTTTGTGGCCTTCTTTTTCAATTGACTCTGCTAGCCAATCCTGAGCATATTCACATTGTAAGACCCTAATTGCTCCAATATCGCCATTCTTAATCATAGCTCGTGCATGCCTGACCATTGGATGACCGCTGTAATTATAAGTAACGGCAAAAATTAAGTTACGCTGGTTAGCAAGTTGAACTAATTCATCAGCTTCATGAGTGGTTACTGTCATTGGCTTATCACAAATGACATGAAAACCTTCTTGGAGAAATCTTTTTGCAATGGGAAAATGCGTATCATTGGGCGTAACAATTGATACCGCTTCAATTCGATCATCTCGGCTCGATTCACCTTTAATCATTGCCTCATAGTTTGGATACGATCTATCTTTTTCCAAGCCTGCTTCTGAACCTGAAATTTGAGACCGTTCTGGTGTGGACGATAAGGCACCTGAACAAAAGAGATAGTTGTTATTGAGACGGGCAGCGATACGATGTACTTCACCAATGAAGGACCCCTGACCTCCTCCGACCATTCCCCATCGGATTGGATCTTTTTTTTCTATATCAGCCATTCAGCCATGTTGTTTAAGGCAAGCCCAGTAAACTTTTATTAGATTTTTTATCGCTATCTGATGCTGCGAAATCATCGAAAGCTTTATCTGTGACACGAATAATTTGATCACGAATAAATGCTGCGCCTTCTTTTGCACCATCTTCAGGATGTTTTAAACAACATTCCCATTCTAGAACAGCCCACCCTTGAAAATCGTATTGAGCAAACTTAGAAAAAATGCTATTGAAATCAATTTGACCATCACCCAAAGAGCGAAATCGACCTGCTCTATCGAGCCATGACTGATAACCTCCATAGACACCTTGACGTCCTGTTGGGTTCAACTCTGCATCTTTTACGTGAAATATTTTGATCCGCTCGTGATAAATATCAATGTGCTGAAGATAATCCAGTGCTTGTAACATATAGTGACTTGGATCGTATAGCATCTGACATCGATTATGGTTATCAACACGCTCTAAAAACATTTCAAATGTAGAACCATCGTGTAAATCCTCACCCGGATGTATCTCATAACACAGATTAATTCCAGCATCATCAAAGGCATTGAGTATGGGTAACCACCGCTTGGCTAATTCATCAAAAGCAGTTGTTATGAGTCCTGCTGGGCGTTGAGGCCAGGGATACAAGTATGGCCAAGCCAAGGCACCGGAAAAAGTGGCATGTTCAGTTAAGCCTAGATTCTCAGATGCTTTTGCTGCAAGTAGCATTTGACTCACTGCCCATTGTTGCCTCAATTCTGGATTACCTCGAACTTCAGGAACTGCAAATGAGTCAAAAAGAAGATCATACGCAGGATGAACGGCTACCAGTTGCCCCTGGGTATGTGTTGATAACTCTGTAATCACCAAACCATGATTATCTAATATTTCATGAATTTCAGTACAATATGACTGGCTATTTGCTGCTTTTTCAAGATCAAAGAGACGACTATCCCAACTTGGAATTTGCACACCTTTAAATCCAAGACCTGCAGCCCATTTTGCTATGTTATCTAGAGTATTAAATGGAGGTTCATCTCCAACAAATTGAGCCAGAAATATAGCTGGTCCTTTAATTGTTTTCATCACACTATTCCAAATTCTTGTTAGTGTATGGATTCATAATCATCATAACTAACTTCATACCCATTATTATACTCACAAACTAAAACATAGCCTCCGGCACTAGTCATGCAAAAAAATGGGGAATTATCAAAAAAACACTAAGGTTGCATTCCGATTTTTGATATTTCACCACTTATAGTCTTGAATAATCCATGTCAAAAGGGCTTTTTGAAACTCTTTGACTCTATAGGAATGTTCCGAAAAATCATTATGAATGAAAACAACAATATAATCCTTTCCTGAAAGCCCTTTTACATATCCTGCCATACCAGTCACACCATCCAAAGTGCCGGTTTTTAAATGGGCTCTTTGTTTAATGGGGAATTTACGAAACCGTTTTTTCATTGTGCCGTCAATGCCTGTAATGGGAAGAGAGGAGATCAACTCAGCTCTCAATGGATGCTCATAGATCTCCTTTAGTAATTGCATCAAAGTTTCACCTCTAATAACAGTTTCTCTAGAAAGACCTGAGCCGTTGTCAATAAATTGACCTTGGAAGTCAATGTCATATTTATCTAACATCGCATTAATTCTTAAACGAGACAGTTCTAATGTTGCCGTTTGATCAGACTGGTAATTGCCAAGGGAAAGAAATATCTGACGACTCATAAAATTATTACTCTGTTTATTGGTGTGTCGAATAATTTCATTCAAAGGAGGTGATGTGTGGACCAATAATGGTACTTCGGATTCGCCAATTTTTTCACTGTCTATAATATAACCAAGGAACTCTCCTCCACTTTGTTTCCAGAGATCAGAGAATAAGCTGTAGAAATAATGATTAGTATTCGTCAAAGCGATTTCATGCTCAATTTTTAAGCAACTACTTGGAAACACGCCCTCAGCAATAATGGTCATTATTTGATCGGTTCGTGTTTCATGAAATACAACTGAATCTGTAAAATCTGAGCATTGACCTTTGCCAAGATGTAATTGGTTATCAATCACTACACCACTGGGTAGGGTATCAAAATAAAAATCCACAGATCCTGTTTTGACGTTTGGAACTAATTGAAAATCAACTCTATTAAAATTCGCCGTCAATGCCGATGGTAGTTGATTGTAAGGTCGCAAGGGATCATCATCAAAATCTCCTGGGTGGGATTGATTGGCCTCAAAATATTGCTGGTCAACCTGAAGGCCCATTTCAATCCTCTCAAGGCCCAAATGTCTGAGTTTTTTAACTATGGACCTAAGATTCTCTTCGGTCAGATATGGATCTCCTTCTCCTTTAAACAATAAGTAGTCTACTGTCTCATCAGATATTGAATCGGAAACATAAATATTAGTATTCCATTGAAAATCAGGGCCCAGATAATCCAAAGCAATAAACGTTGTGAACAACTTTGTCAAAGATGCTGGACTTCTTAAGATCTTTGGGTTCAAAGAAATAATTGATTCATCGGAATCCACTTCTTGCACAATGACTGTCAATGTCTCTGGTGGAATAGCTTGCTCGGTTAGGATACTTATCAGGCTTTTTGGCAAATCTTTTTGCGCGGAAGAAGCATGTCCACCAATCCAGGACATACTCAACAACAAGACAAACAATAAGCTACCTATACTGATGATGGTATTTCTATATGGCGTCACTAAAAAGGGGGGTTTATTTATAGTTTTTTTGGAGCTTTGATAATGCCTCGGAGCCAGGACACAAGTCTTCAAAAGCAAGTTGGTTGATCGGGGTTTCAATTGTATTTTCATTTTCAATAAAATCGGCCTGACTTTCATCAATATAGAGCAAACCCGTTAATATCTCACCTTTCTCGGTCGACTCGCGAATGCCTTTAAGAACAGCAGCCCGGTCTATGGGACTGTAGTTTCTAGCGACCTTGCTAAGAATGACCTTACCCCCTTCATGCAAATCAACTTCGATGGAAGATCCTGCTGAGTAATTCACCTTAACCTCACTTAGAGGGTGAATATAATCGGTATAAACCGCTTCTTGTTTATGTTCTCTTGTGTGTAAATAACTTTTGGTTGAGCCTAGATGATCATTGTATGTGACACATGGCGATATCACATCGATCAAAGCAAAACCTCTATGCATTAAGCCTGCTTTAAGTAAGGGTACTAACTGTTCCTTGTCACCTGAAAAACTCCGAGCAACCAAAGAAGCTCCCATGGAAATAGCCACCCGACATGGATCAATGGGCATTTGCAGATTAGGAGCTCCCTTCTTAGCCTTGGAACCAATATCTGCAGAGGCTGAAAACTGCCCCTTAGTCAGTCCATAGACACCATTGTTTTCCAAAATGTAGAGCATGTTCAGATTGCGTCTAATCGCATGTGAAAATTGTCCCATGCCTATGGAAAGTGTATCCCCATCTCCTGAAACGCCAATGTAATGAAGTCCACTGTTTGCAGCCTGTGCTCCCGTTGCAACTGAGGGCATTCTGCCATGAACGGAATTAAAGCCATGAGACTGCTTTGCAAAATAGGCTGGGGTTTTAGAAGAGCAACCAATGCCACTCAATTTAACCATCCTGTGTGGTGGAATACTCAAATCAAAGACCATTTCAATAATTGCTCCCGTAATTGAGTCATGTCCACAACCTGCACACAACGTCGACATAGTTCCTTCGTAATCGGAAAAGGTCATTCCAAGATCATTGCGTTTCGCATTGCTTCTCAAAATTTTTGGCTTTTTGATATAACTCATGCTTTACTTTCTTTTATCCTCTTTTCTATTTCATCAACAATCATGTGTGCATACAAAGGCATACCATCATATATTCTAATAGATTCTAAGGTCTCTTGTTTAACGCTAGACTCAATTTGTAACAATTTATACAACTGACCATCGCGATTCTGTTCAACGACAAATATCCTCTTATGAGCTGCTAAAAACTTTTCGATTTCAGTAGAAAATGGGAATGCAGTCACTCTTAAATAATTTACCAATATGCCCTTTGTGCCTAGAATATCTCTGGCTTCACGAATGGCATCATCACAACTACCTATAGAAACAATGGCATGATCATTGGATTTGGTACAATCAATAATGGGGTTTGGTACAGAATTTTTTGCCGACTCCCATTTAACTAGAAGTCGATCCATAACGCTCTTATATTCCTCCCCATCTTCGGTATAACCACCCAATTCGTTGTGTCCAGAACCTCTGGTAAAATAGGAACCCTTGGGATGCGTGCCAGGTATAGTCCTATATGGAATGCCATCACCGTCCTTATCTAAATATCTGTGAAACTCTTCAATCTCCTCCAATTTTTTTGCACCTAAAACTTTGCCTCTTTCGGGTTGGTATTTATTATCCCATTGTAATTCCTTAATCATCCAATCATTCATGCCAATATCAAGATCGGTAAGCACTATGACAGGGGTCTGTAATTGCTCAGCTAAGTCGAAAGCTGTTTTGGAAAATTCAAATGTTTCTTCCGGATTTGCAGGGTATAAACAGACATGTTTGGTATCCCCGTGAGAGGCATAAGCACACGATAAAATATCAGCTTGTTGGGTTCTTGTTGGCATGCCTGTAGAAGGTCCTGTTCTTTGTACATTAAATACAACAGTTGGTATTTCAGCATAGTAGCCATACCCAAGTAACTCACTCATCAACGAAATTCCTGGCCCACTGGTTGGTGTAAAAGATCTCGCACCATTCCATCCTGCACCTAATGCCATACCAATGGCTGCCAATTCGTCTTCAGCTTGGATGATGATGTAATTATTTTTACCGGTTTCTTCATCTATGCGATATTGCTTGCAATAGCGCAAAAAAGAATCCATCAAGGAAGTGGATGGGGTGATTGGATACCATGCCCCAACAGTTGCCCCAGCATACAGACAACCTAGTGCAGCTGCAGTATTGCCATCGATCATAATGTATCCATCTGTTTTATCGATTCTTTTTGTTGTAAAAGAAGCAGGACATGAAAAATTAGATTGTGCATAATCAAAACCTAATTGTAGTGCCTTTTTATTTAAGTCAACCAGCTCTACTTTGGAACTAAAAGAATCCAGAAAAAGCTGCTCAATAACTTCCATTTCTATTTCTAATAATGCGGCTAAAACACCGACATATGCGGTATTTTTCATTAATGTCCTGGCTCTAGCAGTATCAAAATTTTCATTGCACATTTGTGCTAAGGGCACGCCCAAAACGGTAACATCCTTTCTTATCATTAACTCTTTTCTTGGCCATGTTGAGTCGTAAATTAAATAACCTCCAGGTACGATCTCTTTAATATCTTTTTCATAAGTTTGTGCATTCATTGCGACCATGATGTTTATCTCACCTGAAGGTGCAAGATAGCCATGCTCGCTTACCCTAACTTCGTACCAAGTTGGCAAGCCTTGTATATTTGAAGGAAAATAATTTTTTGCGACAACGGGTATGCCCATTCTGAAGATACTTTTCATGAAGAGCTTATTAGCACTAGACGAACCAGTTCCATTCACATTCGCAAATTTCACTGTAAAATTATTATGATTTGCTGGATTCATTTTAAACCGCTTACTTTATTGCTGTCTTCTGGATAATTCTCTTCGTCTAAAGCGTAGGGAATAAGTAATTCAAATTTTTTCATATCCCATGCGGCAGTGGGACAACGTTCGGCACATAAACCACAATGGATACAAACGTCTTCATCTTTGATCATAACCCGACCGGTTTGCGGCAATTTGGAGGAGACAAAAATAGCTTGTTCAGGATTCTCAGCAGGTGTTTTAATTTTACTTCGAAGCACACTTTCTTCATCGTTATTAGTAATCATCAGACAATTGACAGGGCAAACATCCACGCACGCATCACACTCTATGCATAAATCAGTGGTAAAATCAGTTTGTATATCACAGTTCAGACACCGTTCTACTTCACGCTGAAATTGTCCTGGTTCAAATCCTAATTCCACTTCAATATTAATATCTTTAAACCTATTTTCCATTGGAACCGTTGGGACCTCATAACGTTCGTCAGTATCAAAATTATTACTATAGCTCCACTCATGAAGTCCCATTTTTGTTGAAATGAGATTCATGCCATTAGTCAAACGTTCCTCCAACGACTGGTCATTACAATATTTATGGATTGAAATTGCCGCTTGATGTCCATGTTCAACTGCTTCAATTATGTTTTTTGGGCCAAATGCTGCATCACCACCAAAAAAGATACCCTCAATAGTGGATTCATATGTTACAGGGTTAACAATTGGAACTTCCCATTGATCAAACTCTAAACCGATATCTCTTTCTACCCATGGGAATGCATTTTCTTGGCCAATGGCAAGGATAACTGTGTCACAAGGAATGATAATCTCATCTATTTTTTCAGAGCTCAACCTGCCATCAGAATCAGTAGACCATTGAAGATGGGCAAATTTCACACCCACTAATTGACCATCTTCAACCAAATACTCTTCCGGGGTATGATTCAAGATTAACTCGACATTTTCTTCCAACGCGGGTTCTAATTCCCAATCCGAAGATTTCATTCGATCTCTACTGCCACGATAAATCACTTTGACGTCTTTGCCACCTAACCTGAGAGAGGTTCTACAACAATCCATCGCAGTATTGCCGCCGCCTAAAATAATGACCCTTTTACCCACCTGATCTATATGTTCAAAAGCTACTGATTCTAACCAAGCTATGCCAATATGGATTTGATCACTATCATGTCTACCAGGTAAATCTAAATCTCTGCCATGTGGAGCACCGGTACCAACAAAAATGGCATCATAGTGTTCCTCCAGTAACTCTTTCATACTTTCTATAGGATGGTTTAAATGGAGATTGATTCCACGCTCAACAATGACATCAAATTCTTCATCGATAATATTTGGTGGCAGCCTAAATTTTGGAATATTACTCCTGATTAAGCCTCCCATTTTAGGTAGAGACTCAAACACGTCTATCTCATAGCCTAAAGGGAGTAAGTCATTGGCAACGGTTAATGAAGCACAACCTGCTCCAATACATACAATTTTTTTACCGTTTTTCTTACCCGGCACGGGTGGTAGGAAGTCTTTAAAATTATCTTTGAGGTCCCCCGCCACACGTTTTAATCGACAAATTGCTACTGGCTCTTCCCATCTTAAATGGTCTACATCCACTCTGGCTCTTCTGCAAACAGGTTCACAAGGTCTATCACAAACTCGGCCCAATATTCCAGGAAAAACATTGGATTCGCGATTTAATAAATAGGCTTCTGTATATTGCCCTTGTGCAATCAATCTTATGTATTCAGGAATGTTTGTATGTGCTGGACAACCCCACTGGCAATCAACCACTTTATGGTAATACTGAGGATCTTTTGTGTTGCTAGGTTGCATGATTTATGACAACTTTATGACGTTATTCTATAGAAGCTATTGTGTTTCTGAAATTTAACCCTAATAATTTCCAGTTTTTTTTGTTTCTAGTTTCAACACCAATTCAAAGAATAGTTGAAAATTAACATATCACGTGTAGAAACAAAACGTTATTTTACCGTTTTAGAAGGTTTACCAACATCAAACAAATTCAATTCTTTGTCCAGTGGATTTCTTGGCCAATTGTCCATCGTTATAAACCAATTTTCCGTTAACAAATGTTTTATCTATCAATGACTTAAATACATGTCCTTCAAACGGTGACCAGCCGCAATCATAAAAAATGTTTTTGGGTGTAACGGTTGTTGTTTTGCTACAATCGACTAGAACCAGATCAGCCCAGTATCCTTCTCTAATAAATCCGCGATCCTTTATTCCATAAATTTTTGCCAATGCATGACTGGTTTTATCAACAATTGTTTCTAAGCTGAACTGTTTTTGAAGATACAAATCTAAAAGAATAAGCAAAGAATGTTGAATGAGAGGCAATCCAGCGGGATGGTCAGGATATGGTTTTTCTTTTTCTTCCAGTGTATGAGGAGCATGGTCTGTTGCGATGACGTCAATTTTTCCAGACCGCACTGCCGCTCTTAGACTATGACAATCTTTTTTGGTTTTAATTGAAGGATTACACACGATCTTAGAGCCCATTAGATCGTAATAACTATCGTCAAAGTACAAATGGTGAACACACACTTCGGCCGTTATTTTTTTTGTTATACAATCTCCTGCCGAAAATAAACCCATTTCTTTTTCCGTGGTGAGATGCAGAATATGTAATTTACTATCATGCTTTTTAGCGTATTGCACTGCTTTGAACGAAGACTTATAACACGCTTCAACAGAGCGGATATTGGGGTGTTCAGAGACTGGTATTTTGCCAGCTGGGTATTGATTCATTGCTTTCGCTAAATTTCTTTCAATGGTTGGAGTATCTTCACAATGTGTTGCGATCAATATTGGGCATTCGGCAAAAATATTATCTAGAGCGGTTGAATCATTGACCAGTAAATTTCCTGTGGATGCACCCATGAATACTTTTAGTCCACATGCATCTCCGATCTTTAATTGTTTAATTTCATCAATATTGGAATTAGTAGCACCTAGATAAAAGGCATAATTGGCATAAGCTTTACCAGACGCCAATGCATATTTCTCTTCCAAGAGAGCTCTGGTTGTTGTTGCAGGATCAACGTTGGGCATATCCATAAAACTGGTCACGCCACCAGCGACTGCTGCGGCCGATTCTGATGCTATTCCCCCTTTATGCGTTAAACCTGGTTCACGGAAATGAACTTGATCATCAATCAGCCCTGGTAAAAGATATTTACCTTTCGCATCAATGACTTCTAAGTCGTTGGGGACACTAAGATTCGATCCGATTTTGCTTATCCGGCCGTCTCTAATGATTACATCACTTTCTGAAATCAAATCTTCATTGACAATGTTGACATTGATTATTGCAAAAGCATCATTTTTCATAGTAACCATTATAGCAATCGTTTAAACATCAAGGACACTTAGATCGATGTTATCATCTAGGTGATAAGTGTCGTTATTGAACAAGTCCAAGGAAAGATCAAGATGAATCACACCAAAGAAAAAATGTTCTATGGATGGTATGTTGCCATTGGTTGTACTCTAATTTATTTCTTTACCAATGCCATGACACTTTTTGTCCCGGAAACACTATTTCCAAGACTCATGGAGGAGTTTGGATCTAACGAAGCAGAAATCAGTAAAACAGTGATCATTACCTTACTTTTTGCATCTTTGTTTGCTCCTTTGGCTGGTATTCTAATCGATAAATTCGGCCCATTAAGAATCATGAGGATAGGTATTATTATCATGGCTCTGTCCTTCAGTTTTTATGGTTTAGCTGACTCGGTGTCAGCTTTATATCGGTTGCATTTTTTTCTAGCGATTGGCTTGGTTTTCTGTGGATTGGTGGTTAATGTAATTATTGTTTCTAATTGGTTCGTGAAACACCGAGGAAAAGTAGTGGGAATGTTAGTAGCTGGATCAAGCCTTGGTGGAGCGATTTTACCCTTATTGATTTCCCCAATTGTCAATCACCCAGATTGGGGATGGCGATGGGGATATGGATTACTGAGTATTTTCTTTTGGTTATTTGCAGTCATTCCCGCTTATACGTTCATAAAAGAAACTCCTGAAAGCATGGGACTCTCACCAGACGGTTTGGATCAATCTATACCGGTACAGACAATAGCAGGTGTTAGCTTGTGGACCGCCATAAAATCCAGAGCCTTATGGTGTCTTGGGATTGGTTCTGCTTGTCTGTGGTTTTCCATACAAGGTCTTAACAGTCAGATCACTATTTTTTTTGAACAAGAAGCAAATTTTTCACCTCAACAAGCGGTATTCTTATTTTCAATCCTTTTTTGGTTTAGCTTCATTGGAAAATTTACATTTGGAGCAATCAGCGACAAAATTCCAAAAAGAAAAGTGCTTCTACTAGCCTCAATAATCCTATTTATAGGCTCTTTATTGCTATTTGATATCGGTCAAAATCATATTTCACTTACTCAAAACACAACAAAATTAACACTATTCACAGTGATTTTTGGATTAGGATTTGGAGGTAGCTTTAGCATGATTCAGCTAGTAGCGGTTGAGATATTTGGCAAGGCCTACCTTGGAAGAATTCTTGGAATCATTACATTTGTTGACGGTATGGGAGCCGCTCTAGGCACTAATCTTTTGAGCCAGATTAAAACTAACTCTGGCAGTTATTTAATACCATTTATGATTGTTACAGGCGTCGCATTGATTGCGATCATCAATGTATTTTTCATTAAACCCATTAAACCAAGTGCCAATTAGTCTTATTTGTGTTGTATAGTTTTAGAAGCTAGTCTAGAAGACAGTGTTATGAAGTTCCAAACATTTGACATCGAACCATTATCATCAGTGCTGGGTGCAGAAATACATAATGTAGACATCAGTAAAAGCCTCTCCAAAGAAACACTCAAAGAAATCAAAGAGGCTTGGCTAGAATACCAAGTTCTTTTTTTTAGAGATCAAGACCTGAGCCCAGAAGAACATATGGCTTTTGCAAAAAACTTTGGAGAACTTCAGGGGCCTGGTTACATGCCCACTCATCCAGATTTTCCCAATGTTTATATTCAGGAATACCCAGGATTGTACGGGGGAATCGTCACGGATGTGGATTGGCACATCGATGCCTCTTTTATGGAAAAACCACTCAAAGGAGCAGTGCTACACGCTTTAGATGTACCTGAAACTGGCGGAGATACAGCTTGGATTAATTTATATTTAGCATTTGATTCTCTTTCAAAACCGATGCAAATGTTTTGCTCCAAACTGACTGCGGTGCATGATAACTTTCATAAAAATCTCAACAATGTTCTCGAAAAATATGGATCCAAAGGCTATGAGATGGCTAGAAAAGCAACCCCTCCTCAACAACATCCATTGGTTTGCAAACACCCTGAGACAGGAAGAAAATGTCTGTACTATAGTGAGTTGCTGGTTTCACACTTTAAAGAATTGACCGAAGAGGAAAATAAGGGATTGATAAATTTCTTAAAACGGCACATAACAAAACCTGAGTTTTATTATCGGTTTCAATGGGAAAATAATTCAGTTGCCTTCTGGGATAATCGATGCACTGCTCATAGAGGTATATTTGATTTTGGCCAATCTCATCGTTTAATGCATCGAGTGGCCATTCAAGGTGAATCTGTGCCATCAAAATAAAGGATATAAGATATGTGGATTAAAAAATTTCATAACGACAATCAAGAGGACAAACGCTCTCCTATTCCAACACAAGTGGTATCTAATGAGGAGTTTCTGCCCAGATCACAAACTCAACAACAGAAACAAGTGGAGAATTTAATTCAAAACTTAGCACAACAATATGGAAGAAAAGTGGGTTTAAACCGTCGAGATTTTTTGAAAACATCCAGTGGCATGGCGCTTGCCTTTATGGCCATGAACAAAGTCTTTGGTCAATACTTTGATGTTCATGCAGAAGAAATGCTGGATACTTCCGTTCATGCTGAGCTTTGGCCTAAAAATGAATTTATCTTTGATGTGCAAACACACCACGTGGCAACGGGTAAAAATGAACCTTTGGGCTTTAGGATAATGGCTTGGCCATTCAATGAAGAATTACGAGGCAAAAAACCAAAAAAGGGAGATTTGGCATTTAATAATTATGTTAAGGAAATTTTTCTAGACAGCGAGGTTACAGTTGCCTGTCTGAGTGGTGTAGCATCAAAAGTCCTTGATGTCATCAATGTCGATGAAATGGTTGCAGCTAGAAATACTGTCAATGCCATGTCGGGATCACAAAGAATGCTAAGCCATGGACCTATTGCTCCCTATATTCCCAATTTTCTTGAAGAAGCCGAACGTCAAGCGACTGATCTTAAGGTTGATGCCTGGAAATTTTATACAGGAGTATTTAATAAATTTGGAGAATATCCTTGGTGGATGGATGATGAAGATAAGCTCTATCCTTTTTATGACAAGATCAAACAATGGGGTGTCAACACAGTCTGTGTGCACAAAGGTCTTCCTTTTGTTCGACGTTTAAAACCTGGACAACCGGATTACAGCCGTCCAAGAGATATAAAAAAAGTTGCATTAGATCATCCTGAGCTCAATATTGTTATCTACCATTCTGGATTTAAAGACGATAATCCAAATCTGGCACCTGAAGATGAATACTTGGACGAGAACGCCTACCTCCCTTGGACTACAGATTTGTGTCAGGATCGGATCAATAACCCTAGTATGACCAATGTCTATATGGAGCTAGGCACTACATTTGGACATACGGTTATTACTCACCCAAAAATTTGTGCTCATTTACTGGGACAAATTATTCAGGCATTTGGATCGGATCATGTTTTATTTGGCACAGACTCCATTTGGTGGGGCTCACCTCAATGGCAAATTGAAGCACTAAGGCGATTTCAAATACCTCTGGAGATGCAAGAAAAATTTGGCTATGCCGCCATTACTGAGGATGATAAAAAGAAAATCCTAGGTTTAAATGCAGCAAAGCTGTACCAGATTGATGTATCTGAAACTAGAAAACAGATCGCTACAGACAAAATGACCCATTTAAAAGAAATATACCTTGAAGAAGGAGGTCGCCCTAGTAATAACCAGTACGGATGGGTTGTCACTTAGAACAAACTTCGTAGCTGATTTAACTGTCTCAGTCTTGTGTACATTAAATAGATCAAATTATAGAAAAAACTGTGATAGCTCTCATCAAAATAATAAATAGATGCATTCCTTTCATTGTAATCCTGGTGCTTATATTATTCACACCCAGGGCGTTTTCCTTAACAGCTGATCCAGAAGCTGGGAAAGATAAAGCTACTCCCTGTTCCATGTGTCACGGCGAGGATGGTAATAGCATAGAGCCTGAATGGCCTAATTTGGCTAGCCAAAATAAACAGTACATTATTAATTCAATTAAAGCGTTTCAAAGTGGGGCTCGAGGAAATTGTTATTCGTGCCATGGCCAGGATGATAATGATGTCGAGCTTGGGTGGTCTAGTACAACTGGACAACACATTGTGGCGGTGATGAAGACACAACTGATGACATTAACCAATCAAGATATTGAAAATATAGCCGCCTACTACAACAATCAAAGCACTACAGCACTGGAGACAGATAGCACTTTAGCAAACCAGGGTGAGTCCCTTTATACTACTGGCAACAAGTTAACCGGTGTTAGTGCGTGTATTGGTTGCCATGGACCAACTGGCAGAGCTAATGGCGATTTAGGTTATCCTTCTCTTGCTGGGCAACACGCATTGTATACTGAAAATACACTACGAAACTATGCCTCAGGAGAGAGACAGACGGAGGCTAACAACCTTATGCAAATCCTATCTGCCAGTCTATCCGAAACAGAGATAAGAGCAGTATCTGCATACATTCAAGCTTTGGGATCGCAATAAGATAATCTAGTTGCCCAAATCTATGCTTTGACCTTGGGTCTCTTGAGGCATCTCAATACCTAGAATTTCTGCAATAGTGGGGGCAACATCGACCTGATGAATGGATCCTATCTCCTTGGGTACAACCGCAGCTCCTAGAGCATAAAAAATACCCCACATATCGCTCGTTTCTGGTTTGTAGCCATGCATCCCCTTAGGTCGACCGAAACTAGAGAACATATTGGGTGCCTCGGTAGTAATCACTAAATCGCCAGTTCTGGTCGGATGATAGAGGTGGAAGGTATCCGGAAGATACCTTTTGGTATACACCTTAAGGTGTTCTTGTTTGCTAAAAAATTTTCTGGCTCGCTCAATGTCGTCAGCTGCTAAAAAAATGTGTGCTACAGCCGGACCTGACGTGATGTTACCTTCAATTCCGGAAATTCTTAACAAATTATTTAAGTCAATGTAGTTGGTCACTTCGGTCATCCCATGATCACTGACGACGATAAGTGTCACATAATCCCAAGCTTCTCTTACATCAATGGCAGTGATTAAATTCTGCAAAAGATTATTCTGTCGCAGCAGCTGTTGAGAAACTCTTGGGCTTTCTGGACCATCAATGTGTCCTAGGTCATCGGTCCCATCCCAATAACTCATAATTAACCTGGGTCGCTGGTCATCATCCATGTCAAGCCATTGTAGAATTTGATCAATTTTTTCTTCCTCTGTGATATTGGGATCAAAAGGTGCTTTTCGATAAGAAGCACCTATACCGTGCCAATCAGTTTCGGATCCAACCCAGAAAAAAACAGCCGTAGTGATGCTATGTTGTTCTGCCAAAACCCAAATGGGTGGAGTTTCAATCCAGTTGGCATCGGCATCGTAGTTGAAAAATCCTTTTTGGGCATCAATAAAAGAATTATGCAGGATTCCATGGCGATTTGGATAAACCCCAGTTGCCAAAGAAACATGGCCTGGGTAGGTTGTTGATGGATAGACAGGAATCAGGTGATCTGCCTTGATCCCTAATTGTTCCATGCGCTTGAATGCTGTCAATGAAGCATTATCCTCTATGTCATGGGAAACGCCATCCATGGAAATTATAATCACAGTGGATTCTTGTTGTGCTCCAAGACCTATGGATAATAGGCAGCATACTACTACTAGAATACGAATCATTGAATGATCTTCGGCTTATTCTGGTTTATGGAATTTTAAGGTAAATCGGTCACTTTCCCCAATCTCGGAATATCTCTCCTTCTCATGATCATTGAGGCTGCTATAGGTGGGGGGGAGTGTCCAAACGCCTTCTCGATGATTCTTGGTATCTTTGGGATTCGCATTGATCTCAGAAGATGCTACAAAGACAAAACCAACTTTCTCTGCCAAAGCAATGGCGTAATCTTGATTGACATACCCTGATTTAGCCTCTGGATCTTGAGGTATAGAGGAGTCACCTCTGTGTTCAACCACGCCTAACACACCTCCGGGTTTAAGTGCTTTGAAAGACCCTTCAAACACAGCTTCTGCCTGTCCACGAGACATCCAATTATGGATATTCCTGAAAGTCAGCACCATATCAGCTGAGTTGGGTTCTGCAATTTCGATTCGGTCGGGCAGTTTAAGAACAGTGTGCTGCACATTGCTAAAAAGATCTGGATCTAGACTTAATCGATTCAAAAACTTAGCTACATTTGTTCGAAAATAAGAATTTTCGTCATTAGGATCATATCCTGCAGAGATATATTGTCCCGATTCATTCAGATATGGGGCAATAACCTCAGCATACCAACCTCCAGAGGGCCATATTTCAACTACAGTCATATCTTCCTCTAAGCCAAAAAATTCCAAGGTTTGTTGAGGATGCCTGTATGCGTCTCTAGCTTTATTGGTATCCGATCGATGCTCACCAGCGATAATACTTTCCAGTGAATGGGCAACAGTTAGGTCTGCGAAAACTATTCCAAACAGTAACCCCACGATGATTAAATTATTCAATACTATTTTTTTCATTATTCATTCTCTCCTTTCAATTTTTCCCTTGTCCTCCTGGTCACAACCGCAAATACAGGCCCAAGAACTAAACCAGCTACAAAACCGCCAATGTGTGCACGGAAAGCCACACCGCCACTTGCTCCAGCGCTGGCACTATTGAACAATTGTAGAACAAACCAAAACAACAATACTACATAAGCAGGCAAACGAAGTATTTGGATAAAAAATCCGAACGGGATTGCCACTTTAACTTTATGTTTTGGAAAGAACACAACATATGCTCCCAATATACCTGAAATAGCACCGCTGGCACCAATCATAGGTATTTGTGAGCCTGGTTCTGGCAGCGCTTGCGTCAGAGCTGCGACAATACCACAAACTAAATAAAACAGGATGAATGGGAACTTGCCTAATATATCTTCAACGTTATCACCAAAAATCCAGAGATAGAGCATATTTCCACCTAAGTGCATAAACCCGCCATGCAAAAACATGGAGGTGATCAAGGTCATACCTGGACTCACCCATTGTATCTCTGCAGGTAGCTCTATCCCCTGAATAAGGCTTGCTGGAATAACCCCTAGTGCATAAATTGCTTTACCACCATCTGACCCTAAACTAAATTGCCATAGGAAAACAAGACAACAAATAATCAGGATTGCAATGCTGACGATCGGTTTTGAATGCGTCGGATTTTCATCTCCTAGTGGAATAACCATTATCTATAACCACAATTGGGTTTTTTCTCAACTTTGTTATAGACCGCCAGGGCATCAGAAAGTTGGCTAGCAAGACCATTGATTCTATTGGACGATGAAGGATGTGTGCTTGCAAATTCAGGTACCCTTTTTTCTTTATCTTGCTGTTTCATTTTTTTCCATAGAGTCATCGTGGCAATTGGATTAAATCCTGCCTGAGCCATCAAAATGATGCCTGTCTTATCAGCATCAGATTCCTGTTCCCTGGCATAAGGGAGATTCAGACCGTAGGTTTCTAAAACCTGTGACATTGTATTGATAGCATTAATTTTATTCTGAGTCTCGTAGAGATCAGATTGTGTATAGATGGGTTGGCTAGCAATTTTACTGGCCACCACTGCAGAACCGATTAGACCTCCTATCTGAGTCCGCTTTGATCTTTTGGCTCTCTCATAAATGTGTTTGTTCGTTACATGGGCTATTTCATGACCGATGACAGCAGCCAATTCATTCTGGTTGCTTGCAACCTCAAAAAGGCCTGTGTTGACTCCTATCTTACCTGCTGATAAGACGACGGCATTGGCATCTGGGTCTTCAAATACTTCTATTTCCCAGTCTAGACTGGCATAGGGTTCATCGATGAGCTTAATAATTCTTCTTGAAACGCAACGGACTAAAGTTCTCTTTCCTAGATCTCTTGATATTGGCACAGAGTTAATCATTTGCTCCCATTGTTTTGCCGATTCGATTTCGATCTCTCGCTCGCTGACCAAGAGAGCTGTCTGGGCAAATGGTGAATACATCATTGATACAAACAGGGTACCTGAGAGAATCCAACAGTGTCTGCGCTTGATCATAATTAGATTTGGTTCAAAAGATTTAAAAAGGACTGTTCTGCACGGTAGCTTGATCGCACCAAAGGTCCTGCAACAATTTCTTTGAAGCCCATACCCAATCCAATTTCTTTATACCGATTAAATTCAACTGGCGATACAAAGCGAGCAACATCAAGATGGTACTTTGTGGGTTGGAGGTATTGACCCAATGTCATTAGACTGACTCCAACGGAACGAAGATCTCTCAAGGTGGTAATGATTTCATCATCAGTTTCACCAAGACCAAGCATCATGCCTGATTTAGTAATTATATTGTTCTCATAAGCGTGCATGAGTACATCCAAAGATTGATGATAGCTAGCCCTTGGGTCCCTGACAAGGGAAGTTAATCGTTTGACTGTTTCAATATTATGAGAAAAAACATCCAGTGTGCTTTGCAACAGTACATCGAGTGATGCTGTTGATCCTGAAAAATCAGGAGACAGAACTTCAATCAACACCTTAGGATTTTTAGCTTTTGTTTGAGTCACACAATGTGCAATATGTCGGGCACCGCCATCGGGTAAATCATCTCTATCGACCGAGGTCAGTACCACATAATCAAGCGCCATCAAAGAAACTGTTTCAGCAACATTATTGGGCTCCAATGGATCAATCCAACCCTTTGGATTACCGGTATCCACTGCACAGAATCGGCATGCTCGAGTGCATATGTTGCCCAGTATCATTAGTGTTGCCGTGCTACGGTTCCAACATTCTCCTATATTTGGACATTTAGATTCCTGGCATACGGTATTTAAACCATGGGCTTTGACGTCTTGCAGTAACGTTTTATAATGCTTTCCGGTTGGCAATTGAACCTTGAGCCATTCTGGTTTCCTAAGACGACTATTCAGTGAAGCATCAGAGGTTTTTTTCATCCCATCCTTAATTGCAGTGATTCCAAATTGATTGGTATATTTTTCACCGCTAAGGTTTCCCAGTTTTTCGTTTTCAATGACCACAGTAATTAATATCTCTTAACAATTGCACTATTCTCTATACTTCACCTCAATTCAGTTTAAGATGTTTTCTATATGATGAAAATGAAGCTAGCTAAAAACATTATAGGCATATTCATTCTTGTTCTCTTAATAATTTTGCCAAAAGGAGAAGCCCAATACTCGATTAATGAACGCTTCATTGGATGGAAGCAACAACCCATTGGCATAAAGAGCAACGGCAAGATAATCAATATCAATGCCTACATTGCTAATACTCAGACCAAGCGAAAACAAGGACTCATGCATGTCGAAAGCATGCCAGACGATGTAGGAATGCTGTTTATCTTTGATCCACCCAGAATGGTTTCAATATGGATGAAAAATACACTCATCGAGCTTGATATTATTTTTATTGACCAGGATCAAAAAATTATCAAAATTCACAAAAATGCACAACCGTATAGTTTGGAAAGTATTTCATCAGGGTTAGCGGTTAAATGGGTGGTTGAAATCAACGGTAAAGCCAGCGATCTATGGGAGATCAAGCCTGGAGATCAATTGATTTTTCAACAAGCAGATTAAAGAGGGCCGCGCCTTAGAATCGTCCACCATCTGGCAATATTAATCAAACTCATCAAAGATGCCGCAATATAGGTACATGCTGCAGCAGTGAGAATAGATCTGGCATGAATGTCATCACCTTCCTTTAAAATCTTCCCTTTCTCCAACATCGGCAAGGCTCTGTTAAAACTAGCATCCCATTCTGTGGGCAGGGTCACTAAATGAATGACCGCTCCTAAACCCAAAGTTAGAATACCTCCCACAAACATCACTAAACCAGACTGCGGCACCCTGGTAATCAATGCTACAAATGGAGCAGTCATTAAAATCAAAGCGCCTAATCTTTCTGCAGGAGCCATGGTTTTGACTAATAAAGTTCTAATTTTGAAGGGGCGATACCCAGTTTCATGTTGATGTGCATGACCCACTTCATGGGCAGCAACGGTAATAGCGGTTAATGACTGGGATTGGTATTTTTCTTCCGTTAAGCGAACCGTTTTAGTGATCGGATCATAATGATCCCCTAAATTGGTTGACTCAACTGTAACCTCATTCAATTGTAGTGCTTGCAGTAGTCTTTCAGCAAAAAGATGCCCGTTAAATGGGTAACGATCACCAGGTTCACTATATTTCAACATGGTTCTTTTAACCCAGATTGAAGGCCCAACAAGGATCAGCAATACTAGCACTAATAAAATAACCCAATTCATATCACATCTATATGATTCTATTGTCTTTTTATTATTTTACTCTGCGCACACTGACGCTGGCATTGTAGCCTTCCACACTGAGCTTGTAGGAGAAGGTAGCCTTCTTGATGGTCACCCTCGGATTGGTCAATTTAACAATCAATAAACCATTGCTGGACTGTTGCCAAACCTGACCATTCTCTAGCTCAAAAACTGTCCTGCCATTCCATCCTGAAAACTCGCCTATAATTCGACTGGTAATTTGACCTGGCTGTGGGTCATTGTCAGCATTGGGCATGGTTTCATCACCAAATCCACTTTGTGTTTCGTTTCCTGATACAGAGGATTCTTGCTTCTCCTGATCAACAAGCTCGTTGGATGTTTCCCTAGCTGTTGCTTGATCACTCGCTTGTTCTTGTTGCTGGTCTTTATTTCGGTCCAGCCATTTCCTGACTCTGTTCGATTTTTTTGACCTAGACGATTGTTTTGCTTTAGTTGATTGTTGTGTCTGAGACTGATTGGGTGCTTTTGCTAAACGGTCATAACATTGCAGCCTAATCAGGGACACTTGAATTTCAGAGCACTCTGCTAGTCTCTCTTCCATAGTTTGTGCATTAACCGGGACAGTATATCCGGCTACAATTAGAACGGATAAAAATGCTAAAAAACTGAAACGCTTGTTCATGGTAATCATTCCTCAATCAAATCGGAGAGGGTGTAATCATAACCCGACTGACTTTGATATGAAATATGACTTTTTATATATGGTCAGTAACAATGTATTCATCCCATAACCATTCATGTGTTGTTCTATAACAACTATATCTAATGAAAGAACAATCATTTATGCATTATTAAGCCTTTTGAGCAGGATATCTATCAGCATATTTCACTTGCTTAAATAAAGCATATCATTAACAATATCTTACAATGTTGGGGAATTTGCTCAGGATCGTTAGCGCGGCTTATTCGTCAAAATAATTTTTTAATTATCACTCTGTGAACAGAGGGGGAAGAAGAATGAAAAAAAGATCATTAAGAAAAGGTTTTAATACCTATCTAGCTTTGGGGATTTCGGTGATGTTATTCGCTGTACCCGCATGGTCTCAAGATGAAGATGAAGAGGCAGCTGAGCTTGGAAGAATTGAGGTAACGGGTTCTCGACTGAATCAAGTTGATGTAGAAACCGCAAGCCCAGTCACAATTATAACTCGCGAACAGATTGAATTATCAGGTTTCGCAACAGTTGCAGAAGTGTTACAGACCACTCCTTTCAACTCGTTTGGATCGTTTAAGGAAACTTCAGGTTATGCCAACGGTCAAGCTGTTGTAAATGAAATTTCATTACGTGGTTTAGGCTCTCAAAGAACTTTGGTGTTGGTTGATGGACGCAGAATTGCGTCAACAGGAGGATCTGGAGGCGCTGCTCAGAACTTAAATCAAATACCTACCGCTATTGTAGATAGAATTGAAATTCTGCGTGATGGTGCTTCAGCTATTTACGGATCTGATGCGATTGCCGGTGTTGTCAATATCATTACTCGTAGAGATTTTGATGGCATGGAGATTTCACTAACAGCAGGTCGCCCAGATGCAGGAGCAGAATATACCAGAGCTAATATTACCGGTGGTCTTTCTAATTCAAGAGGCAATATTTACTATACCCTACAGCACTATGATCGAAGACCTCAATACTATAATCAAATTGAGTATGCAGCACATGCATACAATTACGATTATTATAGTTCTTTCGGATATCCAGGATCTGCTTACATAGTTGGCAGTCCTGTTTTTGGAGGCTATCTGGTTGATCCAAGATGCCCTGAAAAACCAGTTGGTGGTAAAGGGGACGATGGCACAAATAGTGATCCTAACTTCCCTAACTCATACAGATGGGCTGGCGCTGAAGGTGGAAGCGCTGGGGGTCGGTGCGGTTATGACTTTGCCCAAGACATCATTTCTTCACCCAGAGCCAAAAGAAATGCATTCCTGATGAAGTCTCAACTTGAATTAACTCCAAGTGTTGACATGGATGTAGTGTTGATGATTTCACAAAACGATTCTGATTCTAGATTTGCGGGCACTCCTATTACATCGCCCTACCC
>Ga0208408_1000546_pt1 | contig 24268 bp, 14 predicted proteins | sample ETNtaG_4_FD_185776 | JGI IMG/M metagenome (GOLD analysis project Ga0208408, IMG submission 185776) | Marine microbial and viral communities from oxygen minimum zone, Eastern Pacific Ocean - ETNP201406SV67 (SPAdes) (version 2) | ecosystem: Environmental > Aquatic > Marine > Oceanic ... | reverse complement strand
GCGGAGGGGGCGGGGGAGATTCCTGCTCCTCTTCGAATCCAGGAGGAACTGAGAGGGTGTCGCCACTCCCTACATCCTCATTTTCAGGCTCAAAGATTTCCTCTTGGGATTGAGCATCATCAGAATCAGCAATATTGCCTACTCCTGACCCTTCATTCCCTTGATTAACTTCCTCATCCAGTCCCAAGAGCATCCTCCGTGCGGCTTCGTGATCAATAGATGGAGGTGCTTCTTGGACTTCATTTTCGGCCGCGCCTGGGAACTCTGGCGGTAATAAATCGGGCGGAGGAGGGAGGGGGAAACTACCGGGGGGCAGAGGTGGGGGCATCCCTAATCCGGGAGGTGCTGGAGGAGGTTCGGAGTTACTCCCCTGTTTTTCTTCCCCTTCCTCTTCGACATTTGAATTGGAGTCTTCAACCATGAAATGACCCTCAGGGTAGATACTCACGAGTGACAGGTTCGTTTAACGGTTACCTGATGAGGAAAAGTAATTGTTTCCCTGAGAATGTTGAAGTGAGAAACGTCCTCGGCAGCCGTATGAGCTCCAATGATGGAACTACTCCCCCCGTATTGTTTGTGGTTGGAACAGCGGGCGCCGGAAAAAGCTCCCTAGTTACTTCATTTCAGAGATGGGCACGATTCTTGGACATAGATGTGTTAGCTATCAATCTGGACCCTGGTGCGGAGAGGGTTCATTATGACCCGGAGTTCGATGTGAGGGATCTAATCTCACTTTCTGAAGTAATGGACGAATATGATTTAGGCCCCAATGGCGCTCAGATTCTTGCAGCCGATCTAGTTGCTTCTCAGGCAGAGGAGGTTTTCGAAGAAATCGAAGGTCTTTCTGGCGACATCATGATTGTAGATACTCCCGGGCAAGTTGAGCTGTTTGCATTTAGAGAAGCTTCCAGCCATCTAGTCCATGTTCTTGGACAAGGTAGAGCATGCCTAATTTTCTTGTTTGATCCATTGTTGTCCAGTACCCCAAGCGGGTTCGTTTCTCAGATGCTGCTATCCTCAATCGTGCACTTCAGACTAGGACTTCCAACTGCAAATTTCTTGTCAAAATCAGACTTATTGGAGCCCGATACTCTGGAGAGAATCCTAGAATGGGGGGATAACTTAGATGTGCTGGAAGCTGCTTTATTCGAGGAATCTTCGACGCAGAGCAACTTTGATGGCGGTGGGCAGAGAGCAGAGTTTGCGATTGGGCAACTAAGGATGATGCAACATGCTGCAATTCAGCCAGGTCTAATCCCATTGTCAAGCGAGATGGAAGAGGGACAAGCGGATGTTCTAAGTTTCGCTCAGAATATCTTTGGAGGCATGTCAGATGCCAAGGATGGATTTGCAGGAGACATTGAGCATGAAAGACAATGAAATGAAATCTGACTTACTGGCGATTGATGATCTTTCTGAACGGTTGTCTGCAATTATCGATTGGGCAATTCGAATAAAGAATGACGAGGAAGCGCTGTATGACTTCAAACCCCTAGATGGGATGTCAGTAGGTTCGATTTATGAAAAGCCATCAACTAGAACCAGAGTGTCCTTTGAGGTGGGAGTCAATAGGCTTGGGGGACAACCAATCACACTACTTGCAGGGGATCTACAGCTCGGCAAGAGTGAGACAATAGCGGATACCGCTGCTGTTCTTTCCAGATATCTAGACTGCATTACCTATCGATGCTTCGGGCATGATGATGTGATGGAGCTGGCCAGGCATTCAACCGTTCCAGTAATTAATGCCCTTTCTGATCTTCATCACCCTTGTCAAGCTGCGGCCGATATGATGACGATTGTAGAGAACTCAGAAAGAGTGAATGGCCACGTTGCATGGGTTGGAGATGGGAACAATGTACTGCACGATCTAGTCTTAGGATGCGCAATACTTGGATTTGACATCAAATACGCTACTCCTGAGGGACTTGAGCCGGATGAGGGCATCATCGCTAGGGCCCTGAAGATTGCAGAAGAGTCCGGTTCCAATATTGAAGGGTGCAATAACCCCGAAGAGGCAGTTGCCGATGCTGGAGTAGTATATGCCGATGTTTTCGTATCCATGGGAGAAGAAAACATGGATGGGAAAATGGGTTCATTCGATGGTTTTCAAATCAATGAGAACCTAGTTTCTAATGCTGACGAAGACTACCTGTTCATGCATTGCCTTCCAGCACATAGAGGAGAAGAGGTGACTGATGCAGTGATTGATTCGCGGAACAGCGTTGTTTTCGATCAGGCGGAAAACAGGATGTGGGCACAAATGTCTGTATTAACTCTACTTTGTAATGAGGCTGCTTGGCAGACTTACTGGGATCTACGTTAGCTTGGAAATAGTGAGATTACCAAGAATGCGATTAGGCAGAATTTCATTGAGATCTTGATTAGTTTCTGAGCGGCATGATACTCTGATGCGAACAACCTAGGTTTTACCATCATTAGGGGAACTAGGGCAGGGATCACGAAAATCGCATGCCAATCTGTAAAAATTCCAAGAAATTCCAAGAATGGGACAAGAATTGAGGCTAGAGTCAGGACAAGCAACCCTGCTGTTACTGTACGAGCTCCATCGACTCCGATCCTCATGGCAAATGTATTCCTTCCCTTATCACCATCAATGTCTTCAATGTCTTTCACGATCTCCCTAGAAAGATTGTACAGAAAACCAATTAGGAAAACCAACCATGCTCTATCGTCAAATGGCTTAGACACGCTCGCAGCACCTAAAATTATCACCAAGCCTACAGATAGGCTGATTGCGATGTTCCCTGGTAGGCCTTTGTCCTTCATTCTGTAGCTGAACCTAGAACCAGATTCGTAGTTGAACAACAGAAACAGGGCCGAGAACCAGATAGCCAGAGCTGGAATCCAATTCTCTACTCCCATCTCTCCGATGTGGGCAACATATCCAGCAACCATCAAAGAGAGAATCGACAACAGACCCGTAACTTGAATCCCTCTTTTTACAGAGTCCAAGGATATTTCTCCTGAAGGAAGGGGCCTATTTGGCCTGTTAATTCGATCAATATCGATATCCATGTAGTCATTAAGGGCGTTCCATGAGAACATGAATGCCATAACTGAAATTGAGTGAAGTGCCGTTATAAGGGCGTATTCCCCACTGGGAATGCCTCTAGATGCCAATATAGACCCTAGCAATACGCCGAATATCCCTGTCACAGAATTACCGGCTCGAAATAGGGTAGACCAAGCGCGGACTGATGCGGGCGTTCTCACGCTTCACTGAAGAAGCAGGATACCTTCATCCCTTCCATACTAAGATAGTGCAAGCGCTGCTTCCTGATGTGAGAGCCCCCAGACGCATACAGTGTAGACGCTGCCTCGGAATGGACCTCGAACATGACCTACCTTTGAGAAACGGGAGTCCTTTGACATGATGTTGCCCACCTGGTTCATGGTCGCCCCCCATCGAAATCTATCATTCAAGTGATCGAATATCTCAACTGTATTTGCTGTTTCTTTCTCCTCAAGAAGGAGGAGGACCGCCTCCCTAAGCCTTCTTGTTCGAGACATTAGGACACCTCCACTTTGATCGGCTTGGATGAAATCATCCTACGATGTAGACCTGTCCAGCCCCTAGGACTAACTTCAACGGCAGCAGGAACCCTTCTCATTGGTAGCCATGATTGGTTGTGGGCGAACACCCCTGAGTGAGTGACTATCGAATCTTCATTACTGTGTCTTGGTACTGTATCGGTCATCTTTAGACTCGATAGAGGGACAACTTGGTGAGGGTCGGGCCTCTTCCTGTATCTGATTCCAGTGTATCGGTTTTGTCGTATAATCATAGCCCTATGTCTGGCCATTGCCATATTAACAGGGCCAATAGAGCCGAAGGTGAAAGTGAAAGTGAAAATTTTCGTAGTATTATGAAATGCAACGTTTTGAAATAGAGACGGTCTTCCCATAGGGTGCCGCTCGTGTGGTGTAGTTCGGTCCATCATGTCGGACTCTCGATCCGTCGACCCGGGTTCAAATCCCGGCACGAGCACCAATTTGTGGAAACGACGATTACAGTCATAAGTTCCCCTTCGTTGGAGTAGTAAGGTCATATGCGTATAGAGCGTGATCTGAAACTTACTTTCGATGATGTTCTTATTCGGCCAAAGAGGAGCACGTTGGTCTCAAGATCAGATGTAGACCTAGTGAGGGAATTCAAGTTCAGGCATACAAAGGAGACATGGTCAGGAATTCCCATAGTTGCCGCGAACATGGACACTACGGGACTATTTTCTATTGCCAATGTACTTCAAGGGCACAGGATGATAACTTGTACACAGAAATTCTACTCCACCAGAGAATTCTCAGAAGCATGGGAAGTTGGGGTCGATCCCAGTTGCGTAGCAGTGACTTGTGGGTCAACGAACGAGAGTTTTGACCTACTAAAGAGGAAGATGGCGACCGACGAGGGACTGAAGATGATTTGTATCGATGTTGCAAATGGATATCGAGAAGTATTCCTGCAGTTCGTCAGGAAGGTCAGGGAAGAGTTCGATGACAAAATCGTCATTGCTGGCAATGTTGCAACTAGAGAGATGACCGAGGCTCTTATTTTAGCTGGAGCTGACATAGTGAAGATCGGTATCGGACCCGGTTCGGTTTGCACGACTAGAAAGGTTGCTGGAGTTGGCTACCCGCAGCTATCGGCAATTTCCGAGTGCGCCGATGCTGCACATGGGCTCAATGGGCATGTGATGTCAGATGGGGGTTGCTCCTCTCCTGGTGACGTATCCAAGGCATTCGCCGCTGGGGCTGACTTTGTGATGCTTGGTGGGATGCTAGCAGGACACGACGAATCTGGCGGGAAAATAATCGATGGAGGGGATGGTAAGCAATACAAGTCATTCTACGGGATGTCCTCGGCAAAGGCAATGGAGGCTCACTATGGGGAAATTGCAGAACACAGAGCTCCAGAAGGAAAGGAAGTAAGGGTACCTTATCGGGGGGCCCTTGAAATCACCGTCCAGTCAATTCTGGGAGGACTTAGGTCTGCTTGCTCATATGTTGGCGCGAGGAGGATCAAGGACCTCCCCAAATGCACTACTTTCATTCGTGTCAGTATGACAACAAATGAAGTGTTCCAGAATTTCAACGTCGATTAGTCGTAGTTGTTGCAGAGCTCTCCTTGGCCGGGGAAGCTGGTTGGATCCTTCGGGTTGGTATTCCATTTGCTCTCACACTTATTCAGAAAGCTATCTCCATCTGAGTCGATCAGTGAATCGGACGGGTCGAACGGGTCGTATCCAAAATAGTACTCCCATCCAGCCCACATGCCATCGTCATCCTGGTCTTGGTGGAAAACCTCTGAACCATCATTCCACTTGTCTCCATCGGTGTCGTTCCTGATTGGGCTCGTTCCATTCTGGTACTCCTCGAAGTTTGTGTAATTCTCCAAATCATCATAGAAAAGTGAACCGGCATCGGAAGATGGGTCTATGTGGCAATCGAAGCCTTCGGGGTTGTCCCAATCGGGACAGTATCGATTCATCAGGTTGGTCCTGTTGAGACCGTCATTATCCATATCCTCGCTACCATCGTTAATACCGTCAAGATCTGAGTCAGGCATCCTCGGATCCATCGGCCCCCTAGATCCGAGTGCGTTCAGTGTATTGTTATCGACAAGACCGAGTGCGATGGCCTCTTCAGAAAAACTGACCTCCCAACCATCGGGCAGTCTGTCCCCATCAGAATCATCGTCTACGGGATTGGTGTCCCATCGATCTGGAGCTTCCAGAGAGTTCTGCAGCGTATCATTGTCAATGTCAAATATTGAGTCCGCTAGGGAGCCGAATGAAGGGTCTAATGCCCATCTTCCCTCATCGGGGATTGAGAACCCAGACAGGTTCATCTCATGCAAGAAGTATTGGGGGTCTAGGACTCCGTCATCATTCCTGTCGCCAGAAGTATCGAAGCCTGAAACGTAGTTAATCCAAATCCACCCCCCAGGTCCCTTTCCGCATTCCATCATTGATTCGCAACCGGGGGGGAGCCAATTGGTAGTAGAAATCCAAAGGCTGTGACTATTGGTATTCTCTTGGACGGAGAATACCTGCATCTCCCAGCCATCGGGTTGTCCGTCATCGTCTGTGTCATTGAGAAGAGGGTTTGTTGCGCTCTGCCATGGCCGAGGAACGAAAAGGACTTCACTGCCGTCATTCAGACCGTCTCCGTCAGTATCGGCATTATTCCCATGGGTGATGTACAGGTCGAGGCCGTCGACAACCTCCTCCCCATCCTCGAGGCCGTCATTGTCAGTATCAAACGCCGAGGCATTGGTGTAGTAGTAGACCAGAGTGCCATTGTCGTACCATGGATGCCCGTCGACTGCCTCCCTGTAGTCTTCCAAGCCGTCGTTATCAGTGTCCTTGTCTGTGGCGTTTGTGAATGTCTCGTAGAACTCGACAGCGTCCGAAAGACCGTCCCTGTCGGTATCGAAGACCCCGGGATCTGACCTCACAATGACTTCTCTGACTCCGAAGTCAACAATTCTTATCTTCCATCCTATTACCTCGATCCCATCAATGAGACCGTCGGCATCAGTGTCTGCGACAAGGGGATCAGTCGACCTCCCATCGACAACACCATCGCCATCGCGATCCCTAGCATTATACTCATCAAGATTTGTGAACCTCTCGTGCTGCTCGACTACAGTAACCAGTGACTGGAGTCGACTTTTTACCTCATCATCCACCTCGACATGGATGTGGTAGACCCAGCCGGAAGTATCCGTCTTTACGGGGATGTTGATGTAGTTACTATCCACGACCGTTCGGACCCAGAGAACTGTCTGATTTGCCTGGACATATTCTCCCAGGGCGACATCGATCCGCTCAATGGTAGTTGCACCTATCATATCCTTGTAAGTTACTGAGCCATCGTTGTCGGCATCATAACCATCGAAATCGGGGTCTTCATCAGCATTGCTACCGTCGTTAGGATGAATTCCGCTTTGGAACTCCCAGCCGTCGGGCATACCGTCATGATCAGTATCTGGATCTAGTGGGTCGGTGAAGTTCGAAGGGCCCCATTCGTAAGATACTGAAAACTCCTCCACGTTATTCAGTCCATCGCCATCATTATCGCCATAAGCATCTGTAGAGTTTGCTGGATTTAGGAACCAGTTGTTTTCGGAATTGAAAGAATAGCAGAATTCGAACCCATCAGGCATTCCATCGCCATCAGTATCCCAGTCCCCCGGGCCGTTCAGCCTACCATCGCCATCCATATCCTCATTGAACCAGTTGGGATTATCCAACGGACTCTTCTTCTGAAGAGTAGTCTGAATCCCACCATTTGGGAGGTTCTGGGCCGTGAACTGTATTTCTGATGCGAAGGCACGGAGGTGAGGAGCTGGCAAGGTAAGAGTCCCAAAGGTGGGACGCCCGCAGAAAGATTCCAAATCTACCAGATGAGTAGAAATCTCCACCAGGTCATCTATCAGATCCCCGTCGCTATCGGAATCTCTAGGGTTAGTGTCATATTTCTCCTCGACGAAGTTTCGCAACGTGTCTGGCTCTGGTAGCTCCAAATCCAGAATGGCATCGCAAGAGTGCCCAAACTGAGAACCCATCTCCTCCCACAGATCGTCGCCAATGTCTAGTTTGATCTCGGCCTGCATTGAAGGGGTGAGAAGTGGACAATTCCAGTTTCCGTCAAGTGGATCTAGCAGCGTAACAACTCCCGATGGAGTGGTGATCTCATGCGTATGTTTAGACTCCCACCGATCGTTCAGGCCGTCCCCATCGGTATCCTTTAGACGAGGATTTGTACCTAGCTCTGCCTCATCCAAATTTGTCAATCCGTCTCTGTCAGGATCGCCCAGTGGCCCGTTATCAGGATTGGGGAATGTCTCATTCTGCTCTCCGGTTTCCCTCTCAGTATCCACTGATGCTACAGGGATATCCTCGCATTCCACTTCGGCGAGACCCTCTCCTATTGTGATACATGGCTGTCCGGTGTCCAGGGGGTCAAGGCCGTTCTCGATTTCCCATCCATCGTCTAGGCCATCCCCATCTGTGTCTGCTTCCTGCCAATTTGTTCCGTAAAGGGTGCTTTCCATACGATCTGCAATTCCATCACCGTCCCAGTCACATCCTATTGTGGGGATATCTGGCGGACACTCCCGTTGGTTGCCCGGATTCAGTTCCAAATCCTCTACAGCTGATTCGAAACCCCCTCGGTCTGTGCTAGAAAGTCCGGCTCCAACTACGGTGTACAGTCCTGCCAAACACAGTGTTGCGGTAATTGCGGCTACAGCATATTGATTGTGGGTCAAGGACATTCAAACACCCCGCCCTCTAAGAGGGCGTTTCATGCAACTTGGGTTCGGCTATAATGATTCACGGAGATTGATTGCTGTGATACAGGAGATTTGACATCCTGCAGAGTGATAATTTGTCACAGACCCTTCAGAAAGTCCTCTATTCTGTTGAAAGCCTCGGAAAGCAATTCCACTTCCGGCAAGCATACCATTCTGAAGTGCCCGTTGCCCATCTCGGGAGAGAACCCAGATCCGTGTACAAGTAAAACGTGCTTCTCGTGGAGGAGGTCCAAGACGAACTTCTTGTCGTCCAGTGACAGAGATGGATCAGTGATTCGAACGAACAAGTAGAATGCGCCTCCCGGAGGTTGGCATTCTAGGCCATCGATTGAATCGATTCGGCTCAATGAGTAATCCAACCTCTTTCTTATCACCTCTCGGTGTCCGGACAACCAATCTTGGTCTCCGATAAGTCCGGCCAGGAATCCATGCTGAGCAGGAGTTGAGGCGCACAGACGACTTCGGAGCAGTCTCTCTGTCCCATCCCTGACCCTAGATAGAACTCCCTTTGGATCGTGCCACGCCATGTATCCAATCCTCCATCCGGGGGCGAAATAGACCTTCGAGACTCCGTTTAGCGTGATTACCGGTACCTCCGTTGATCTCGATGCGAGCGAAACGAAATTCCCTGAGAAGTCTAGTCCATCGTAAATCTCGTCAGAGATAATTGTACACTTCGGAAAACCACTAGCGATTTCGATTAACGTGTCTATTTCTGAAGGCAGTGCAACGTTTCCCGTTGGATTATTCGGGTTGATTAAAACCAGGAGTCTGACTGTTTCATCCATCTTCGAACGAATATCTTCGAAGTTGATACGCCAGCAGTCGTCCGAGTCTAGCTCATACTCGATTGTCTTCGCCCCGTACATCTGCGGATATGCCATGTACGGCGGATAATGAGGCCCGGGCGCAAGAATCGTGTCTCCTGGCTCTAGGAATGCTGCGAAAATTATCTGCAGGGCCTCAGTCACCCCATGGGTAACGTAAACATCTTCCTCGGTGCATTCCCACCCCTTGCGTGACTCTGTGGTTGCTATCGCCTGGCGTAGAGTGGGGACACCGTATGATGGCCCATACCCGTTGTCTTGAGCGTCGAGTGCTTTCTTGTAAGCAGAAATCATGTGTTCTGGGGTTTGGAGTCCCTTGAATGCTAGGGGGTCTCCGATATTCAGTCGGATTATATCGTGGCCTTTCTTCTCCAATTCCATTGCAGGGACGACAACGTCTCTAATCGCGTACTCGATTGAAGAAGCGCGTTTGGAGACATCGATGAAATCGCTCACTCACTCACAACCCTAGCAGTTTACGAGCAGATTCAAGGGCATCGGGAATTCCGTCAGATTTGGATCCGCCGCCTTGTGCCATTGTTGCGCTCCCTCCGCCTCCTCCATCGATATGGGTTGAAATTGAACTGAGTATCTCAGCCGCATTGTGGATCTCAGCGGCATGGGTCCCTTCTGTGCTGGCTACGATAATCTTCCCACCGCCATCTCGGGTTCCGAGAACTGCAAGAGTTGGCTTAGAAGGGTCCCTAGTTAGTTCTCCTAGCATAGACATCATGGCCCTCATATCTCCCTCTACCTCCATGACTGCATAACGAATTCCATCTATCTCTACTGCCCCATCGCCACTCCCACTGGTTCTTAATCTGACGATTTCAGCCTCCAGTGACTCAATTTTCTTCTGTTGGTTTTTCCACTCATCGAAGAAGCGCGAAACAGCAGAAGGGAGATCTTCAGAAGAGACCCCAAGGACCTCACTCGATTCTTTCAATAGTTGCTCCTGCATTCTCGCATGCTCTCGTGCCGTCTCTCCTGCCACGATTTGCAGACGCTCCACCCCGTCTTGGACTTGACTGGAGCGAATGATACGCAACTCGCCAATATTGCCCACATTATCGTGATGGGTGCCACCACATGCTTGGACGTCATGATCGCCGATTCTAATAATTCGGATTTCGCTATTCATTGGAGGGCCTCCCTGGTACAACTCGAAACCGTATGCTTCATCTGCCTCGGCTCGCGACATAACGAGCTTTTCGACAGCAGTATTCGCTGCAAGAACCTCATTTGAGTGATCCTCGATACGGTTCAGATCATCTCTCGAGAGTCTGGAATAGTGAGTGAGGTCAACCCTAGCGTAGCGAGCACCCTTGTTCGATCCTGCCTGCCAAATATGGGGCCCAATTATGGCTCTGGCACTCCCTCCAACAACATGCACGGCTGTGTGATGATCCATGAGTTGTCTTCGTCTTTCCCAATTAACGACACCAGAAATCTCGCCCATAGGCAGAGGCCCATCTGTCAGATGGAATATAATGCCGTTTTCTACGCGGGTGTCGGCGACGTTCGCATCCCCAAGAGAACCCTGATCCCCTAATTGACCTCCTCCCTCGGGGTAGAATAGAGTTCTATCTAGAACCACGTAATGAGTCGGGTTAGTACGTACCTCGCTAGACAAGTTCAGTGAAATTAATTGTGATTTTGACAGCTTTTCGCAACCGAGTACCGTTGCTTCGAAGGAAGTTCTGGTTGTATCTGAATAATAGTCTGCGGCTGTAGCGGAGAAGGCTCCGGGGGAGAAGATGCTGACTTGGGTTCTTTCTTTGGCCGCTGCTTTGGTCCTTTCTGCATTTCTTGAAGCCATATCTGCAGCAAAACCGACTCTGACTCCCAAGTCTGACCAGCCTGATAGCTTGGCTATTGAGATGACCATGTCTGGGTTCAAACCTCTTTCCTCGGACAAACGGAAGAGAATCTCATCAGGAACTTCGGCAGAATCGGTTGGCAAGTCCCTTAGAGCGGTCTTTACGGCTGCTTCCCCCTTACGAAGCATTTCGTAGAATCTACTCTCCTCAAGATCCAGGATATGCAGTACACCGTCACGAGATTGAGTGAAATTGGTGAGATCGAGATGGAATCCCATATGGTGAGAGCCGAGTTCGGAAAGTGACACTGCAAGTCCCAATTCTTCCTTCATTCGACAAACTCTCCTAGCTAGCATTCGGACCAAATAGCCGGCCTTGGAGTTGCTTGGAACCAATCCATCGCCTAACATATTGCATATTGCATGCATATGATCTGGGATGGCATAGATACTTGAGAGAGGCTCAGTTAGACGTTTGAGTTCTTCGATAGAGACATTCAGGCCCGATTCTTGAAGCCTCTCGGACAGCTTCAGGAATAGAGACTCGACGTCAGTCCCCACATCGATGTTGAGAATCCCTGCCAATCGTGAGAGTTCGCCAAGAAGCAAGTCGGTGTCCACGGAAAGACCGAGTCCCTCCACCACTTCCTCGAATCCAATCAAGTCTTTCAGCCAATCAACAGACTCTGGATATATTGCATCATAGATTGTAGGGGTGCCAGCAGCTGCCCAACAGAATCTCTCTAATCCATAGCCAGTATCGATGATCTGCAAGTCCATCTCTCGGTATATGAGTCCCTTGATCTCGATATCGCCGTCTTCGTGTTCCTCGAGGTTCATGAAAACTAGCGTGGCCAGTTCCAAACCTCCAACGATAACTTCCAGAGCCGGCCCAGCATTACCCCCTCCGGACCAAGGATTCTCAACATAAGTCAACTCCATTGGACTGATTCCAAACCCTTCTACGAGCATCTCGTCACAAAACCTGACACACTGGTCAATCCAATAGACCACGTCGTCATCCCTGGGCTTATTGAAGGCATGATGAGCCATCATCTCGAAAGTGGATAGATGCCTCCCTGATCTGCCCACGGCGGCCACATCAGTCAACCTGATGCAAGGCTGGCTAATTGTAAGGGGGTTTGCTGGGGGAGGGACAAGTCCGCTGGTCACATGAGGCTGGAAGTCGGCAATACTTGCTATTGTAAGGTGGATGTCGTCTCTCCATCTAGCTACTACTGGATATGGCGAGATTCTAGTATGCCCCCTCTGTTCGAAGAAGTCTTGGAACTTCTCGCGCATTGCATCCTTGAGTTCCTTTCCCCTTATCGAGTAACCAGAGATAATCGGGTTTCCGATGAATGTATAGGGGTCCTCAGTACTGTCCCCGCAGGTCTCCCTTCTCTCGTCCCTTGTCCAGAATCTTGCTCCGGTCACAGAGCATTTCTTGCAAACATTTCCTGACTCGGACCAGAAGGGAATGTTAACCTCTCCAAAGTTCACTACGGCGCCCTCGGCCACTCCATTGGATGCCGGGTCTTGAAGTCAATGCGCGAAATGTCCCCGGTGTGTTGAAAGGAGAACGATTGCCAGAAGGGTTGATGGAAGACTGGAGCCAGTTTCTAGAAGGGGATGAGGATTCCCTGATGAGGATTAAGAAACGAGGAGAGATGCTTGTCGATGCGGTAATTGTATCAGATAGCGCTCACGCTGGCAAGAGCAATGATAAATCACTAGAGCAATTGACCAATACTGCATCGCTACCAGGAATAGTTGGGGAAGCATGGGGGATGGCAGACTTCCATCAAGGCTATGGTTTTCCCATAGGGGGGGTTGTTGCCACGGACATTGAAAACGGTGGCGTAATCTCCCCCGGAGGAGTTGGATTCGACATCAATTGTGGAGTTCGACTCTGCTCGATAGATCTTGGAATAGAAGACTTGGGTCACTTGACTAGGAAAAAATCAGGTAGCGGGAATAAAGAATTTGGGAATCGACTGAAGGCTAGAGTACCAGCAGGAGAATCTGGGAAGAGTGGTCACAAACTTAGTCCTAACGAACTCAACGAAATCCTCGCAGGAGGTGCAGAGGCAGCAGCCGATATTGGCATAGGCCATGATGAAGACCTTGGGAGAATGGAGATGAATGGCAGATTGGAGAGCGATTCGGGAAGCATCTCTGAGATAGCGAAAAGGAGAGGTTTGTCGGCCCTCGGATCAATAGGCAGAGGAAATCACTTTCTTGAGATCCAAGTCGTTGACAGGATTCTGGATCAGAGGGCTGCGAGAAGCTTTGGATTGGAGGAAGGGAGACTGACTGCAATGATTCACACCGGTTCCAGGGGGTTGGGTTACCAGGTGTGCTCAGAGCATGTAAAGAACCTAGAAGGAAGATTCCGAAAGTCAGATGGCAGATGGAGGTCAGAGGAATGGGGGATTTCGATTGCTGACCCTCAACTGGCCTCTGCACCTTTCTTCTCCAAGGAAGGCGAAGCCTACTTTGACGCTATGAAGGCCGCCGGAAATTACGCCTTTGCGAATAGGAGTAGTGTGACTCATCAACTTAGAAGGGCTCTCCGAGCCCATATGGGCACAGAAGTAGAGGTTGGAGTCGTTTACGACGTATGCCACAATATTGCACGTGTCGAGGAGCACGTGGTACACGGGACTTCATGCACATGTTGTGTACATAGGAAGGGCGCGACCAGGGCATTTGGCGGAGATAACCCTGAGATTTCTGGTAATTTCTCTGGGATCGGACAGCCCGTACTGGTTCCCGGCGACATGGGTACCGCGTCATACGTCATGGCCGGTCCTTCTAGTGGAACCAATCGTGCGTTTGGCTCGTCGTGCCATGGTGCTGGAAGGGCGATGTCGAGAACTGAGGCCAGGAAGAAGATAGACGGCGTGGCGGTGAAAAGAGAGCTGGCCGAGAAAGGGGTTGCAATATACGAGACCCATGAGAAGTATCTCTCGGAAGAAGCTCCGGATGCGTACAAAGATGTGGATGATGTGATTAGCCTCACTGAGAAGGCTGGGCTCGCTAGACCGGTGGCTCGCCTAAGGCCGCTAATTGTGATCAAGGGCTAGCAGGGCTACTTCGATGTAAAAATTAACTCGATGTCCCTCAGGTCTTCCATAATGTAGCTCTCAAATTCCTCATTGGGGACCATTTCCCCATTCTTGTTTTCGGCGTTCATGGTGATGTCGTACTCCTCCCAGTCTGAAACCCCATTCCTATCGATGTCGAAATTCCGGTCATCAGTAAGGGCAGGGCCGCCATCTCTTTCCCAAATTTCGAAGAAGGCACCGAGTGGGACATTCATCTTAGTTGGAGTCTCGATATGCAACTTTGTGAATCCCGTGTCCGATGCATCGTGAACATGAATCCACCTCATCCCCTCACGGCATCCGGTCTGATCGATTCCCGTATTCGGTTCGATTGGGATTTGCTGTCCGTTCAAGATTACTTTCAGATTTGGGTGATAGTGGAAAGAAATACCGACATCTTGATGCTCCAAACCCCCTAAGCAGCCATCGGAAACATCCCAATCTGGTTCCGGATCAAACATTCCTGGTTGAAACATTGCAACCGCGAGAAATGAAACGGTTACCGCTGCAGCGGCCGAGAGGAGCCATTGCTCGGTCGACATTGAAATCATGCCCATGTATGCCCGAGATGGGCATTTCTCTTGAACTATGGGGGAATGCAATTACATCGAGTAGCCTATTCTGGGCAGGGAAGTAATCGGCTGTGCAGAGCCAGATTGGACTCCATCGGCCTCCTCCATAATTATCGTCAGGAGTGTGTTCACTAGCGCTCTAAGCTCTTCCAGCTCCTGCTTCATATCATCTAACTTGGTTACCTCTGTCATTGTCGCATCCCATCTGAAGGATCTCTCCCCCAAACCGTCACTTCTTACTTTGGCCTATAAACAAGACAGTAGCATAATCCGGTACTGGGGCGCTTTTCGTAGATTCTTCAGAACGCCACCATACAATTACTACTCGCCGTACTCCTCGTCGTACTCCTCGTCGTATTCCTCGTCGTATTCCTCGTCGTAGAAACTACTGCCACCAGATTTCCGAATAATGTAGAACGCGGCTCCCATCAGAGAAACTAGCAACACTAGCGACCCGGCGATCCAGAACATTCCACTGTCTGGCCCGGACCCTTCGGACAATTCGCTGACCTCAATATCGCTAATCTCGACGTTCATGTAGTTGTCATTGCCATAGTCGCCGTCCACAACGAGTACCAATAGTGGTTGTCCGGCCTGTCCGGGGCTGTACTCGAATTCCGCCTTCACACTGGTGCTGCCAGGAGGGAGGTACAATTCGACTGGGCCATTCACCATTGTGGAAATGGATGGTTGGAATGTGCCATCTATCCTCTGCTCGTATAGACCAACGGTAATGGTCCCCTCGCTCTTACCGGGATTCTCCCAGTACGTCACGATGGTGATCGTGTCCCCCACAAGTGGATTCTTTGTGGGGTTTACTTGGGCACGGGTGTATTGCCCCTCAAACTCAACTAATCTGATGGTCGGGGTCCTAGGGTTGTCTGGTCCGCCCAGGCCAGCAACCTCATTCCCTGCCTTGTCTGTTGATGTGATCCAGAAAGAGACCCTGTCTCCATCCTCGATGTTGAACTCAAGGGATGGCGAGAAGTCGATCTCCCCTTGGTAGACATGTGAGCTCCCCGTGCTAGAGAACCAAGGAATCTCCCCGTTTTCTTCGGTGCCGGGGATTTGATGGCCGTTTCTCTGGAATGCCCATGACACTTGCAGGGATCCGAAGTTCATCCCAATCTCTTCGAGGATTGTTATCGTAACCATTACCGTGTCCATGGAATTGGTCTCGATGACAGTGAGGGAAGAGTCCGGATACTGTTCTACGTTGAACAATGCGGTGGGGGGTTTTGTATCGACCGTTGCTGTTGCATCGCTGTTTGCCACCGAGTGTGAAGAACCAGGAGTCCCAATCAGAGTGGTAGTTAGAATCGTTGTCGGTTCAACTGGCTGGAAGTTGGGGAGGACCATCTCGACGGTGAAGTTTCCTGACGAGTCAACAGCTCCGAGAGCCTCGTAATTCCCACTACCATATACCATTGAAAGCACGACCGTCAAGTCAGGGGTTACCTCTGAAATAGGGGCCCCGGTCCCTTCGTGGAACACAGAACCGCTGATTGAGAACGCATCTCCCTGACCGAGGTAAAGTGATGTTCCGAGAGCCGGAATAATTGGAGAAGACATGTCCTCGGCAAAGCTTGGAATCGCTACGATCCTGTTATCCAAGCGCCAAGAAAGTGAACTGAGGACATCGGACTCTATCTGATCCAGGCCATCCTCTACAAGGACTCTTGGCTTGCAGTCGAAATCCTGCTCCTCGAATGGCATGTCCCACGACATCTTGAACCTGACACTCAACTCGGTTACCGATGAAGTGATGGACTCGGTGCTAGCGCTAATCGCCTGAAGCATGCTATTGCTAGGACTGGACAAGGTAGAAGTAAATGGCTCATATGAGAAAACTCCGAAGTCACTGCCATAACCGCACAGGAATACAGTGATATTGTCGATGGTTTGGAAGCCGTTTGGCTCGTCCAAGCGGACCTTGAACGTATGTTCCTTTCCGGGGATTAGGAAGTAGTCGAGGCTGTCCTGCGTGAGCCTGTCCAAGGAGAAAGTCGACGACCCCCCACTAGAACCGGTACCGAGGCCCGCTCCTGCGAATTCCACCATTACGTCCTCAGCCACAACTACGGAAGCCCATGAGTTCTCGGCACCGGGCCCACCTCCTGTCCCGCCATCTTGGTAACTCAGTCCTGCCCAGTCGGTTCCCTCGACGTACAGGTGTATCATTTGGTTGTCCAAGGAAGAGACATCGATGCCCATGAATTGGACTTGCTGCTCCCCGGTTAGCCCCACACTCAGATCACTGTTCTGATACTGGTACTCGCCTTCGTCAGCCACCCCGTCACCATTCTGGTCATCGAGTCCTTCCCTCCAGTACCACAGGGTCAGAGTTTCTCCTCTGGCCTCTTCCTCACTAATTGTGATGTAGGGCGAGAAGGTACTCGGAGGTACGACCATCCCATCTACAAACTGTAAGCCAATTGGGGTCTGAACCTGAATTGAGCCGGCTACTGGGGGATTTGAATCTACCACGATATCAACGATTGGCGGGACGCCCGTAGTATCTTCTGCCCCATTTGTAGAGCTTGATGGCCCGACTCTAAGCATAAGGGGGGACAGGGACATCGAACTTGCACCACTTGGTGGTGAGATCGAACCAAAGAAGGACCCCTGGTCCCCAGTCTGCAGAGGATAAATCGCCCCTGAGAGATTTAGTGCCACTGAGAAATCACTAGCAGATGGTCTCTTTCCTGCTTCGTCCTGGAAGCGAACCGTTCCAGAAATATTCAGGGCACCTCCCTCTTGAATGGGGAATGGGTAAAACAACGTATCGTATGTATTCGATATCACCCTGTCAAACTCATCCCTGATCTCGAATGCATCAATCTGCAAGTCGTTCTCGACGGCATTCTCACCTGATTGGCCACTCTGGGTGGTAGATGGCCAGATTGTGTTGCCATTGGCATCGTTTGCACGAGCCGCCCACACAATGTTGTCAACGTCATCCCAATTCCAGTCGATGTTGAATTGCCAGTGAACTTCAATGTCGACGTACCCATCACTATGGGTGGTCTCGGTGACATAGCTTGCACCGACTTCTAATGGTGCCAATGAAACCCCAGAGGTCTGAGAAAACTGGGTCGGAACTGAACCCGCACCCCATAAGCCATCTGCTCCATTTTGGACCATGAAGCCAATCGAGTTGCCATCGGAAGATTCACCGATGAGGGTGATATCGGCGATTTGAGAGTTATCTGTCAAGTGATGGTGACTCGTGATGATCTCCACAAGGTTCCCGTCGGGATAGAAGGTATTTGGGACGGTGAAGTCCCTATTTACGAACAAGAAGTCGTAAATCACTGACCCATCGACTGAAATCGCACCGTAGTCAGAAGTGATACTCAGGGGGATATCTGTTTCCTCATCGGCATCGGTGATTCCTTCCAAGTAGTCTCCGATGGATGGCCCCAAACCGCTAACATTCTCGAAGAAAAGGTATCCTATCCCTATTGAAGAGATGGACACTGTCTGCGCAGAAGTCGAAGTCACGGATAACGGAACTTCGATCCAATCCCTCCCAGTTGATGATTGGGTATGAGTCGCACTAAGCAATGCGATGCCCGATAATTGTGCTGGGCTGAGGACGCTGGTGAATGGAGAGACTCCACTCCCGCCTGAAACTGAAGAGCCTGCGATGGACACCGAAACGGGTGCATCGAAACCATCAGCGTCAGGAGCAATGCTAACGAGGCCGGAGTTTACGGTTGCGGATTCTGGAATCAACACAGTTAGGCTCTCAGGGTTTGTTCCGTCGAGGGAGACAGATTTGCTTCTGGAGACAGAGTCTCCGAGGGTCATCCAAGACTGCCATCCTAGGTTACCATAGGCGAAGTCATCATTGTCGAACATAGGGAAGGACCACTCGTCGTTCCCGTCATTCAAAACATCCAATCGGGAGTTTGAGGATGGGTTGGAGAAGGTTGATGAAACCCGAAGGACGTCTATCCAGCCATTGGTAGGAAGATTAACGGATGCCGCGAAACCTACTTGCTGATGGGGGAATTGTATTGTCCCTCCCTTATTTGCAGAGCCCAGGGAATTGCCCAAATTGTCGTAAACGGTCACCGACACAGAGCTCGAGATGTTTCCTCCGATTGTTACGCTCTTGATGGGACGAGATGAGAAGATGAAATCGGAAGAAATCGTACCAGTAACTGCAGTGGCGTTGAGAAGGCCATCCACGACCTCAACTCCGGAGCTTAAGTCCCAGCCATTTTGTCCAGAGTCTGCGTTCAGAACTCTGTAACCGCCTATGAGGATTCTTTTCAATATGGGAGACTGCTCCGGATCATCAGTGCCCATGTGAATCTTCAGTCTGACCTGTGGGAACTGGTTTGCGTCGACTCCAGCGAGGCTGAAGGGGAATGACAAATTTGAGAATCCGGGGACTTGGGCCCCTGTGTTCGCATCTAAGACGGACCCACTAATCCACCCGCCTTCGTTTGCCTGTCCCTCAATATCGACAAATCCAAGATTGAATCGCTTTGCATTATCCAAAGTAAGTGAGGGGCTGATCCAGCTTCCAGGGACTCCAAAGTTGGAAATCTCCACTCCGGCATTGTCGATGTACCATCCGGCTAGGTTCCAGACTGAGTCGGAGCCGAATGCGAACTTGAACTTGACAGAGTCGCCTTTGTAAGAATCCAGATTGGCCCTTAGATTGGTCATCTGGCTGGTTGAAGACCAAGATCCGGACGATGCTGTGCCGGTACAATGGTCCATGGTGAAGATTCCCATTCCCTGCAGGTTATGGCCAGCGAAGGCAGATGCTGTTCCAGTATACCATCCCGGATCGAAATACTGCCAATTACCGCCATTTACCTTGATGAAAACTGCCCCTCCATCCCATCCAGCCTCAGAACACGACCAGTGGTCAAATGTGAGGTATGAGGTCCCATTCATTGGAATGTCATAGAGGGGCGAGATTAGTCTGGCCTCGTCGATTCCGTTTTCATAATTGCCAGAGAAACCGATTCCGTACGCATACGGGAAAGAAGCGGTCGATGGAGGTCCAGAATTAGGAGAGACTCTGTTTAGAGTGAATTTGCATTTGTCACTACCGCACGTTCCAGCGGTCGATCTAGACCATCCTGGAGCTTCGGAAACTGTAGGGGAGTTGGCTGTTGAGTCTTCGAAACCGAGCAATACTGATTTCTCCCCCTTAGGGACCGATCCGTAAATCCAGTCATCTGGAGAAGGGTTTCCTTGAGAATCTGGCATCCCATAGTGAGACATCGTGGTGGAGGAGTTGAATTCGTCTATGAATAGAGTGTTTCCGTCATAGTCTACAATTCTGAATTCGGAAATAGTCAGCCCCTCTCTATCGTCTTGAGTCGTCCCTCCATAATTGAAAGAAGTGCTTGTGTCGACAACTATCCTGATGTCCACGCTGGATTGGTCTTGGAATCCTGCGGGAATGTCGAATGATACTAGTCTAAAGTCACCGCTCTGATCCCCGTATGTCTGTCCGTCATCGGCAGTGTATCCAGTTCCAGGAATTGGGTCCGATCTCACAGCACAATCCGAAGAGGTGCTGCTTGTGCTAGAGGAAATGTCGGCCCAAGTGTTCCCATTCAATGAAAGCTCGATGCAGGCGTTGTCACTGGAACCACCCTCAAGATCCCACTCCATGTTGAACTCAATAGTGGAGGTAGAGTTGGTCCCCGTCAGATCGATGTTCCTTTCTAGTACCCCATATGCATTGGAGTTGTATGTGCAAGTAGGGGAAGTTGTGGTGAAACAACCGTGATGCCAGACATCCAGATCCACCCCCTCGTTGACAATTTGTATATCGTCGATGAACCAGCCAGGCCTTTCGTTGGCGGCATCGGGGTGAGTCCATATTGCGAATCTGAACTGAATCTTATCGGAGTCATATATTCCTATCAGTGATGAAATCGAGAAATTACTAGTTACCCAACCGCTGTGAGATGGCGAGGCGAAGACTGGGACAGGTGATGTTGCACCATTTGGAGTTGGTGCATCTGTAGAGAGAGTGCTAGGATACCCGTTCTGGGGCTCGATGTAGCTCCAATCACTCCAGCTTGAATTCGATTGAAGACGATATTCGACCCATGTGCCGTCCCCACCTCCAGAGGAAGTACTGTCAACGTGATACCAATGATCGAAGGTGAGGTAGTATGAGCTAATGTATTCGCTATTTGGAACATTCTGCGCTGGAATAAGAAGATGCCCGGATGTCCCTGCCGGAACTGGCTCGCCGGGCATAGTACCCGCGGAAACCAGACCTTGCGTGGATGAAGAAGGAACAACGCCATGCGCTAGAGTCTGCTCGTCGCCGAAAATACTACCATTCAGATCTTGGAATGTCGTCGCCCTCCAAAGTTTGCTCCCATGGCAGATAAAAGTCGTATCAGAAATCTCAGAATCATCCAGATTCCGATTATCATTCAGATCTAGACCGGATACAATCTTGAATCCTGCATATGAGCAGTTGTCCCCGCTGGGCTCTGAGAATGTGTCGATCTCGTATTCGTAATAACCACCCAATATTGCCGAAATTTCTCCTCCTGAACCACTGGAATCGCTGATGGCTATCGTAGGTGGAGAAGTGTAGTTAGAACCCCCATCAGTTACCTCTGTAGAGTGAATTACCCCTGTAGAGTAGACATTTGCGGAAAGAGACTCACCAGTTCCGTTCGCTACTCCAACGGCAATTACATCTGATGACTGGTAACCAGACCCGGGAGTGTCTATGGTGATTGATGTGATTGTTCCGCTGGAATCGACAGAACCCACTGATGCTTCGGCTCCAGAACCATCGCATTGGCACTGTATCAGAACTTGGTCGGTGGTAGTGAAACCTGAACCGCCGTCATTGATTGTGATGCTCTCAATGCCGGAACTCACGACGTAGGTACCCGAGAATCCTGATCCACCCCCTCCTGTTGCAGATAAATTCCCTGGAGAGTACCCATTTCCTGAACCGTCTATTGACAGGGAAGTGACTATGTCGCCATTTGCAAATGTTTCGCAATAGAATATGGATTCTAGGATTTCGTCTTCATCCAGGGTCTGATCAAAGTCGTTATCCAATCCGTGATTGATGTAGTCGCCGGGTGAGCCCCCACAGGCAGAGATATTTGTGGACGCGGTTTTTTCGTAGACCCTGCGCCATCCTGGAGAATACTTGTATGCAGAGTTAAGAGTTACTTCGATCTCCCCTACATCGAATGTGCTAATATTGGAGCGAGAACCGTCGTCCTTGAGAGTCAACTCACCTTCATCGTTCACCTCCATTCCCACTAGGTTTCCAGAAGCGAAATTATCCTCGTCCCATGTAATTCCTGAATCTGAAGAAGAAGGAATTGGCGAATTAGTTACGTGCACCCATCCATCCATGATTGTAGAGTTCGAAGGAACGGTGAATCCATCGACGACCGTAGGGCTTCCTTCGCTGTTTATTATCGAAGGTCCGGACCAATTAGAAACCCCTGCGTATGAAATTGGTGATAGAATCATTATTAGTGTTATGACAATAGCAAGTCTAGCGCGTTCACTGGGCATGCTCGTGCTGTAGATTATATCAGTTATGAACCAATCTACGTATCTCTATGAAATGCGACTTTTGGATGGAGCCACTGGGGGGAATTGAACCCCCGACCTTCGCCTTACCAAGGCGACGCTATACCTCTAAGCCACAGTGGCAGCGCGGCGACGACCGAAGGGGGCGGTTTAATCGTGGCGACTACAAAGGAGCAGACTTTCTACGAACGTCAGTGTGAAAACCAATGGTCCGGTGCGCCCCAGTAGCCGAGGTCGCATAGCCCGGTATTGCGCGGGCCTGGAAAGCCCGTGGGATTTTTCCCTCGCGAGTTCAAATCTCGCCCTCGGCGCCAAAATCTTCCCAATCGATGCCAATGGCATCACTCAGGGGATGAGTTTCTTATTCAATGCCAATGGCCTCAGAAGAACATGGAGCAGACGGGAGAGGGTGATTCGAAGGTTAGCGAAGAAGACCTGGCAGTTAGGTTAAGTGATTACCCAGTCAGCAGTATGTTCTCCAATATTGACAAGAGGTTGAGGAACCTAGATGTGTTATTATCTGAAATAAGATACGATATTTTCCTATTTAGAAAATACTGGGGAGCCAAGGAAGGAATAATGATCGGATTATTCATTTCTGGTTTCTTTCTTGGCATATGGGATTTTGGAATAGACGAGATTTCTGGGGGTGGTGACTACAACAGATGGGGAATCCTAGGTGGCGAAGAGAGTGGTTTCTTACATATGAAGGACCTATCCCTAATACTGGCCCTCCTTTCAGTAATTTGCTGGTTTGCATTCGTCGTGATGCTCTGGAATAGTTATCCCATAATGAGAGAAAACATGGTCTATCTATTGATTGGTACTGGCTTCATCCAATTTGGCTACATCAAATCACATGCAGAAAACCCTACTTTCCCTTGGGAATCGGAAATTGGCGGATGGATTTGGATTGTGGTTTCAAACTTGGTGATGCTATTTCTATCTATTTTCGTAGTGAAGAGAGCTGTTATTGAGACTAGGGACATTCATGTGCAGAGAAAGCACTTCCACCCCGACCCTAGAGTCATAGAAAGGGCTTGGAAGGATCACAGCCTCCTTGCTTGGAATCTTGGAATTGGAGTCTGGGTCGTTTTTCTGAATATCAGCTTCTGGAGCAGTGCTCATTCGGTAGCCCCGAGTCCTGGAGATTTGGACTTCAACTACTCCTTATCGGTACTTCATCTAATTACTGGGATAATCGCCACATTTCTGCTACTTGGAATTGTCTGGTTGCCTGAATTCATGCTTGGAGGTAGTGAAGTAAGAATTCAGACAGCCAGAGCACGAGAGGTCTCGGGAGAGGTGTTCAAACCCAATAATGCCGAACAGGGTAAATGCCCAGTGTGTAATCAAAACACAACTGCGATTCGAGGGACGGCTGGTGAAATCAGCATCCCATGTGAATCGGATGATTGTCCTGGGAAGGGCGTGACTGGATCCGAGTGTGAAGAATGCGGGATACGAATTCCATCTAGGGTTGTATGCACGAACTGTGGATCCAACACCCCAGTGGGAGGTCACTTTGGAAGGGTTGAGGCTTGGTGAAGGACCCGATTAGCGAGAATCAAGATGCCGAGGGCACTGATTTCGAACATTCATCGAAGAATGATGCTTTCGGAACGGTTGTGGCTATCAGCCTATCACTACTAGTCGTATTAGCCTCTTCAATAGCACTAATTTTCCTTTTGAAAGGCGATGACATAGTTATCAAGGGGCCTTCATCGGCTCTATCTACATGGGAAACGGAATACAGAGATCTTGTTGGGGCAAATGAAAATTCGATATCGGGACTCGATGGAAGGGGAGTTGTTCTTTGCGTTGTTGACTCGGGAATAGACCTCAATCATCCCGATTTCAGAGGTCTTGAATTGAAGGGATGGCTAGATTCAGTTAATGGCATTGAGGAGCCGTATGACGATGAGGGTCACGGAACGGCAATGTCTGGCATTATTGTAGCCGATGGCGGATTGAGGGGGATTTCCAGAGGAGTTGAACTCCTAGTCGCGAAGGCAATTGATGAAGAGGGACAAGGGAGT
>Ga0208408_1000545_pt1 | contig 24290 bp, 26 predicted proteins | sample ETNtaG_4_FD_185776 | JGI IMG/M metagenome (GOLD analysis project Ga0208408, IMG submission 185776) | Marine microbial and viral communities from oxygen minimum zone, Eastern Pacific Ocean - ETNP201406SV67 (SPAdes) (version 2) | ecosystem: Environmental > Aquatic > Marine > Oceanic ... | reverse complement strand
ACGCCAACTCGAGGTTGAAAGAGCCTTGATTTGGGCTCATATGCAACTTGGCAAGGTGACAAAACAAGACTACCAAGCCGTGGCCGCAATAGCTAATCCAACTTCTGTTACTAAGGAAAGAGTTTCTGAAATAGAAGCTGAAACAAAACATGACATAATGGCACTTACAAAAGCCATGGCTGAAGCCGCTGGTGATGCTGGCTGGTGTATACACCTTGGAGCTACATCAAATGATATTGTAGATACCGCTGTTGCACTTCAACTGCGAGACAGTATTATTCTTCTTAGAGAACAATTATGCCTTTTGATAAAAGTCTGTGCTGATGTTGCAGAACGAGAAAGAGACACTGTAATGTTAGGACGTACACACGGACAAGCAGCAGTGCCGATCACCTTTGGGCTAAAAGCAGCAGTATGGTTAGATGAACTTAGAAGACAATTGATCCGATTAGATGAAGCAACACCACGAATTGCTGTAGGAAAGTTTCTCGGTGCTGTGGGAACAGGCGCTGCTCAAGGAGAAAATGCTAGAGAACTTCAGCGCTTGATAATGACTCACTTGGGACTTGGCGTTCCACTTGCAACTACTCAAGTCGTAGGCCGTGATAGATATATCGAATATGTTTCTTGGCTCGCAAATGTCGCTGCAACCTGCGAAAAAATTCTTCAAGAAATAAGAAACCTTCAGCGTTCTGAAATACAAGAAGCAGGAGAAGGATTCGATATCAAAAAACAAGTTGGCTCTTCCACAATGGCACACAAGAAGAATCCAATTAAATCTGAAAACGCCTCTGGTCTTGCTAGAATAGTTCGCTCAATGATAATTCCAACATATGAAAACGCGCTATTATGGCACGAACGTGATTTGGCTAACTCGAGCAGTGAAAGATTCACACTCTCTCATGGTTCAGCATTATGTGAAGATGTAATTGCCAAAACAAGAGATGTTTTGACAAATATGTGGGTCGATGCGGAAAGATGCATGGAAAATATTCTTTCACAACGAGGATTAGTCATGGCTGAAAAGGTAATGATTGAACTAGTTGAACATGGAATCCCTCGTGACGAGGCTCATGAAATCCTCCGCTCCGCTTCATTTGAGGCGGTCGATAAGAAAATTGAATTGATTGATGTATGCTCTAGAACCCCGGAAATATCTGCGGCCTTTAGTATCGAAGAATTGGAAGCAATGTTCGAGCCTGCTAATCACATCGGCGACTCAGGAGAAATTGTTGATGAATGTGTGAAACTTGCTAGAGATGCTATTAATTCTTGATTAGCGAAACTGATTCTATTTTCAGTTCACCTCTTTTGCCATCCCATGATGTTGCACCCGATATATCGAGTGAACCATTAAAGTGAGGACCAGATACTACCAATGTTTCGTATTCTCCACCTTCACCATCCACATTGAATCTAAACTTCCTTGAAAGTTCTTCCAATTCCTTTAGAGATTCTTTGGTTAAAATATGTCCAATCCACTTTTCTGTAAGACCTTCACATGCTACACTTGTTATCATTACTTCAAAACCATTCGATACAAGTCCACGCATATGACCAAGACTACTTTGATGCCACAATGGTGTCCAACTTTTAATGCCCAATCTTTCACACATACATTCAATTCTTGACTTCTGGTAATCAGAACGTATTGCTCCTGAAACCAATCCATCAATATTCAAATCACGTAATTTATTTTCTAAATCTAATATCTCTTGTTCCTGAATACCTTCACTATTCACACTCAACCAATTCAAACCCGCCAATTCAGCCTGTTTTTCTACCATACCAGTCCCAGGGATTTGAAACATCCAAGAGTCATTTCCCGTTATAATTACAGTTACAAGGCAGTGGATATCCCATCCTTTGCATTTTGCCCACCACCATGCTGCCGAGGAATCTTTCCCACCTGACGACAATATGGCAACTCGCATGAAAAGGGCAGACACTCTTACCACATGAGTTTGAGGGTAAAACTCGTAGGAGTTATATGGGTCGGGCATGTCTATGTTACTTAGCGAGAGTGAGCCTGTAGGGAGTTTCAACCCTTATGCTCATAAAGTGTCGAGTAAAGGAAGGGATAAGTGAGATTATGCAACCAAGTGGAAGAGGATACGATCATGGAATTACAACATTCAGCCCAGATGGAAGACTATTTCAGGTTGAGTATGCTAGAGAATCTGTAAAAAGAGGAACTACTACTGCTGGATTAAAATTCAAAGAGGGAGTTGTCCTAGTTTGTGACAAAAGAATAATCAGTCGTTTGATTATTCCTGAATCTATTGAAAAAATGTTCAAAATCGATAATCATGTAGGTGTTGCGACCTCTGGACTTGTGGCTGATGCAAGGCAACTTGTTGCTCGTGCAAGAGTCGAGGCACAAGTAAACAGAATCACTTACGGCGCTACTGTCCCAGTCGATGTCCTAATCAAGAAAATTTGTGATTTTAAGCAATCATTTACCCAATATGGCGGTTCAAGGCCATTTGGAACTGCTTTACTAATCGGTGGTGTTGATGCTAACGGAATTCATCTCTATGAAACAGACCCAAGTGGAGCATATCAATCATACCATGCAGGTGCAATTGGAAGTGGAAGAAATACTGTGATAGAATATTTCGAAAAGAACTGGAAAGAGAACATGACCCTAAATGCTGCAATGAAGATGGGCCTAGAAGGCCTTAGATTCTCAAACGATACTGAACTTAATCGAGATGCTGTTGAAGTATCAGTCATTGATTCTAATGGATTTAGAGTTCTAGACAGAGCAGAAGTAAACAAACAAATTGACCGATTAAAGCCACTAGAAGAGTGATTTCACCGTTACACTCATTGGCTGCCTACATAATGGCACATTGAGGGAGACAGTTGGTAAGCCTAGATAATTCAGTTTTGGCACGAATGGAAAAAGGCGGAAAGCGCTATGAATTATTGGTCGACCCAGATTTAGTGGACGATTTTAAAAACGATCCAAAATCTGTTAATCTCGATGATTTTCTTGCCATGGATGAGGTATTTCATGATGCTCGTGGCGGTGAAAGACCAACTGAAGAGGCAATTGAAAATACTTTCAACACTCAAGATATTTTAGAAATTGCAATAATAATTCTCGAAAAAGGTAGTATTCAACTAACAACTGGTCAAAGAAAAGAGATGGTTGAACGTATGCGTCAGCAAATAATTCATCATATCCATAGCCAGGCCGTAGACCCCAAGTCCAAGAGCCCTCATCCAAGAACTAGAATTGAATTAGCCTTAGATGAATCCCGTTATTCGGTAGACCCGTTCAAGAAATTAGACGTTCAGATAAAAGAGGCTATTGACAAACTAAAGGTCTTAATTCCCCTTTCATTCGAAACTATTAGGTTGGCTTTCAAAATTCCTGGAACTGGTTACGGTAAGGCGCACAGATTACTAAGGCAATATCAAGTCAAAGAAGGCTGGCTTGAAGACGGTTCTTGGGCTTGTGTCGTTGATTGCCCTGCTGGAATGAAGGGTGAAATTATTGGAATGATTATGAAAGTTTCATCTCAAACCGAAGTCAAAGAGTTATGATTTATTCACTCACCTCTTGGGGTCGGCTTTATCATGGGTTGTCGTTTCGCCCGCTTTGGAGAAGAAAAAATGTCCCAAGGTCGAAGCGACGCCGAGCTGCGTCTCGTGACCCCGGGTATGGCAATCGGGCCATGCGCCGGGAAGCGAATAGGAAGTGGTGCAATCGCACTAAACAAAGAAATTATTGCTACCAAATTAGGTTGGGCTAGAGAATTCAACGGAACCGTATCGGTTGACCCAATTAATAGCTCTTACATTCCACGTTCAGGAGACCTTATTGTAGCAACAGTTGCTGAAGTTAGAAATAATCTTTGGTTCATGAATATCAATGGAGCATTTCAAGGATTACTTCCAATGTCACTCGCACCATGGAAAGTTGAATTTGGCGCTGCCAGACAACATATGGGAATTGGAGACGTAGCACTAGCTCGTGTTCAAGAAGTCGATGAATGCCACAATGTAGTACTCACAATGAAGGGAATTGGACTTCGAAGATTGAACCAAGGAGCGCTACTTACTGTTCCAGTCAATCACATAGATAGAATCAAGGGGAAAGATAACTCAACACTTGAAAGACTCAAAACTGCTAGCGATTGCAGAATAATAGTTGGCCAGAACGGAAAAGTTTGGGTTGACGGCGATGCAAAAGGCATTGCATGGTCACGTGCAGCAATAGAAATTGCTCAAAGATGTGGCCACAAAGAAACATTCGAAGCAGAACTTACTGCACACGAAAAAAATGCTCCAAATAGAGGTGAACAATAATGGGTGGATATGGCGACATACAATTACTAAGAGATGATGGTCTAAGATTAGACGGAAGAAAAATAGACGAAATGAGACCAGTTAGTATCGAAGCAGGAATTTTACCTGCTGCAGATGGTTCTGCAATGGTAACTCATGGGCTGAATGTTGCAGTAGCAGCAGTTTACGGGCCTATGGAAGCCCATCCTAGAAAAATTCAAAGACAAGATAGAGCAGTTATCGATGTTCGATACAACATGGCTCCATTTTCAACAAGTGACAGAATCCGACCTGGTTACAACAGAAGATCTCGAGAAATTTCAAAGGTAACTGCTGAAGCATTAGAATCAGTTGTTCTTGTAGAACGTTTCCCAAGGTCTAAGATTCGAGTCGAAATCGAAATTCTTGCTGCTGAAGCAGGTACTCGATGTGCTGGAATTACTGCAGCATCGGTTGCCCTAGCAGATGCTGGAATACCGATGAGGGACTTCATTGTCGGAGTCGCTTCAGGAAAAGTCGAAGATACAGTAGTACTAGACCTTGACAAAGCAGAAGACAACTACGGACAAGCGGATTTGCCTGTCGGAATCCTTCCAAATACTGGAGAAATTGCTTTCCTTCAAATGGACGGTGACCTATCTCCTGATGAATACAATCTGGCAATGGAATATAACTTCAAAGCGGCTGCTGAAATTCATGAAATTATGGTTGATGCGCTTAAGAAAAGATATGAAGGAGGTGAGAACTGATGGCAGAATTAGTTCCTACACTACTAAGACAAGAGTTAGCAAGACTAGCTGAGGCAGACCAAAGAATGGATGGCCGTGAAAGATTTGAAGCAAGAGAAGTCACACTAGAAACAGATTGTTTGTACAATGCAGAAGGTTCGGCAAAAGTCACTATGGGTAAGACCATAGTATATGCTGGAGTTAAATTTGAAATTAGAACTCCTTGGCCAGACCGACCTGCTGAAGGCTCCTTGATGTGTGGTGCTGAACTTAGGCCCGTTGCGCACAGAAAGTACGAACCTGGACCACCTTCCCCTGAATCTATCGAACTTGGTAGAGTTGTAGACAGAGGAATTCGAGAGTCTGGATGTATTGATATGGCCGGCCTTTGTATTGTCCCAGGGGAAAAGGTATGGGGCGTTATGATAGATATCCATGTTCTTTCAGACGGTGGAAATATTTTCGATGCTTGCGGACTTGCAGCAATTGCTGCACTTCGAACTGCAGTCGTCCCTGCTGAAAGATTCGATGTTGGTGAAGATTACACATTGAAAGTCAACGGAACTCCAATTATGGCATCATTCACTCGAGTTGGTGGAAGATACATTTACGACCCTTCTGAAGAGGAAGAATTGGGCGGAGATGAGCGAATTCACATCACTTTGGGTGATGAAGGTCATCTTCACTCACTACAAAAGGGGTTAAGAGGGGTGTTCACGCCCGCCGAATTTGCAGAGATATTCGATGTAGCCCAGCAACGTTGTGGCGAACTTCGAAATATCGTGGCAAACCAGGAGGGGAACTGATTGGCAAAGCGAACACAAAAAGCAGGCGCAACAGCAAGATTTGGTGCACGTTATGGTGTATCTGTAAGAAGAAATTCGGGATCCGCATTGGCAAAGAAAAGTGCCAAATATACATGCCCGGTTTGTCAATACCGCAAAGTTACTCGTAAATCCGTCGGAATTTGGCAATGTGGAAAGTGTGATTATAAATTCGCAGGAGGCGCATGGGAACCTTACACAAGAGCATCTGATGCAAATAGCAGAATCCTAAGACGTTCAGTTGAAGGCGCAACAACTGCTGACATGGCATACATTGCTCAACAAGCAGCACTAGATTACGAGCGAAGTCTCTCAGAGACAGCCTCTGAAGAAGAGTGAAGCCACCGAGGTTTCCAAATGTCTAGTGAATGGATATTGAAATTAGACATCCAGTCAAGAAACCGAGATTGCACAGAGTCACTTGCAGCGGCCCTTACTACAGATTGTGAAATTAATTGGGATGGGGAAAGTTTTCGCATAATGATTAATGAAGCCAAGGCTAAAGATTTACGTGCAATGTGGAATACTAGAGTAAGAGGTTTGATTGCAGTAGATTCTTTGCTAGATATAATTGATGAATACTAAGAGTTCATCAACCCCTACCCTATGAGATGAAATGGTGAGAATATGGAAAGTATGGAACAGTTTCAAATTGTCGTTGGAGAGATTCAATCAGCAAGGCAACAAATTGCCGGTTTGAAAGCACAGATATTAGAATTGGAAGCAACTGCTGAAGCAGTAAAAGAACAGCCAAAGGAACTTGCACTGCATCAACAGTTAGGTGGAGTACTAATCGAAGTATCAGACAGAAAAGCCCTTCATGAAGTTCTACTGAAGGATATCGAATCACTAAATGAACACATGACTCGTTTTGAGACACGTGAAAAAGAACTTGTATCTTCATATGAAGAATTAAAGAAAGTTCTAGAGGGATCTCAGTGAATTCAAAAGAAAGTGGAGATATGGCGGCCTTGATGGCCAAATTGGACTCATGGATAAACAAGCATTGCTCAAATGGGGCCGTTCCAGTTCTTACTGGGATGAATGGTGACATGGATACTGTCGGTTCAGCAATCGCATTATCCTCATCGCATAGTAACATGATGGCCTGTGGACTACATCTTGGAAGAGTTGCAAAGAAGGTCTGTGAAGAACTTTCAGCACCTTTTAGAAAAATTGGTGCTAATCATACTAACTGGCCACCATCACTTTCTGGAATAATTATCGTTGATGCCGCATCACCGTCACAGGTTGGAATAGAATTACCAGAAAATATTCCAAAATGCATAATTGATCACCACGATACAGATGACTGGGATATTTCTGATGATGACATCATGATTAAAGCGAGTGTCTCAGCCACGACTGAAATAATTACTCAATATTTATCTAAATACTCGCCAAAATCCTTGACAACTCCGGTTAGAAAATTGCTCATTGCTGGGCTAATAACTGATACTGGAAGATACCGTCATGCTGGGAAATCTGCTTTTTCAGCAACTGTAACTCTCCTGGAAGATGAAGATATTGATTATGCATCTCTAGTCGAATTTATTGAAAGTCAAGAAACCAGCCCCAGTGAAAGAGGAAGCCTCCTAAGGGGCCTTGAAAGGTCTAAATCCATAGACTCGGGAAGTTGGAACATAGTTTACACCAATAGTGGAACATTGGAAGGGCGTTTGGCAACATTATTGATTGGAACTGGTGCTGAAATTTCACTTGTGAGTAGAAATCGAGAAGGAGTATCTAGATTGACTGCAAGAGCATCAAGAAAAGCAACACTTTGCGGAATCCATCTCGGTGAAATCATGGAAACTATTTCTCTTCAAATTGGCGGAGATGGTGGCGGCCATAGTGGTGCTGCTGGATGGAGTGGAGATGCTGATAGAATCGCTGCTGAATCGGCATTCATAGCTCATGTAGCATCAATTAATAGAAAGGAGTGAAAAATTTGACGCATATAGATGTCCCTAATTCACCTGGCTTCTTGATTTCTAGATGGAGAGAAAAGGGTCCAGTAAAAGTCGAAAAATTGGATGAATGGATGCAAGAACTGAATCTCGATTCGTGGTTGATGATTGCTGAGGCTGCAATTTATCTCGATGCTGCTGAATTATTAGCGATTGTTGAAACTCAACTATCTGATGCTGAGAAAGCCACATTGGGACTTGTTAGACGTAGAATGCTAGGGGACCAACACCTGGAACAAGCGATTAATGATGCAATCGAAATTGCAACCAATCCAAAAACTAGAGACTTGAAATTAGAAGGTCGTTTGAGGATGGAAAGAGGTCTTAGCCGATTTGAATCGGGAGATATTGAAGGGGCAGAAGAGGACCTTACATGGGCGGAAACTCGCCTAAAGTCTGTATCTAAAGCAAGTAGAGATCACGATTTATCCCTACTAAATAAAGCAGCATTTCACATAGCTGTAGGAGCACCCCTTATGGCACTAACAGTTTACTCTGATATTTCTCGAACTGCAGGACATGCAGATGAAACAATTGCTATCTCAAGAATTGGAGCAAGCCGTATTAGAGCATCTTTGGGCCATATTTTTGATGCTGCCAGGCATGCTTGGAATGCACACGGTCACGCAATTAAGGCATTTCAAACTAATATGGCGATTGAAGCAGGAACTCTATTTATCGAACTTTCCTTAGATTGTATTGATGACAATGCCAAGCGAATGAAAGACCAAATTAGTGATGCAAAACCAAGAAGTGCTACAGATGATGCTCCACAATATCATGCCAATTCACAAGATATTGACGATGTTTTTATGTGGTGTAATTCGAAATTGCCTGAATCCAACTCGGGTGAACAAAGACCTGATTTGAGAGCGATGGTTAGTATTGCCTCTAAAATTGACAAATTAGAATTATTCCAAAACTTATTTTCTAATCCCGATGAGGTAGAAGATTCAATGCTTGTGGCTATTATTCAAGCATGCGTTGTTGATGAAGAATTACGCGTAAAATGGAATCAGAGACTAACTGTTTTAACAATGATATAATCTATAGATTGGCACACCACTCGCTCAAATCTTGAAACTCTTCTGTAGTCCACTCTATTAGGGGAGGGATTTCGCTCCACCATCTTACTTCACTGACATTCTTGTCACCGACTTCCCAATTAGTGATTTTATCAATGTTTTCAACAATTACATGGCCTACCCAACCTTCGGGATAATAATCCTTATTCCATGCCACAAGTTCTCCAACACAACCAGTTTCTTCCTCTAATTCTCTTAACAAGGCCTGCTTTGGAGTTTCTCCCTCGATAATGTGTCCACCAGGAATTTCCCATCCTCGTGTTGGATGACGTACAAATAAAACCCTGCCACCATCGCCAATTAAAGTGGGATTTTCTCCGACACATGTAACCCATGCTAAAGTGAAAATTGGCGCCTTAGCCACCTCATTCACCAATTCCTAATTTGGCTTTTTCGAGCCATTCTTCAGCCCAATCCTCACCTTGTGCCAGCAACCTCCTAGAAAGGAAGAAAGCCTCTGAGTAATCTTCATTTTTGATTAAGTCTTGGAGTCTTATCAAGTCGGGATGAAGAGATACTGCTCCTTCAACTTCCGGTAATTCCTCTTCTTGAATTATATTTGGCTTTGAAACTCTTTGTGATAATTTCAGCATCTGGTCCAAAAATTGGTCACGCTTTGCCACAGTAGGTTGTGACCAAGGTTGCATTTCCTTACCATCCATTTTACCAGTTAATCTAGTGAGGAAATCATCTCTTGGTGTTAAGTGGTCGCGAATGTTTTGTACATGGTCATAACACATCCACGCCTCATCAACTTCACTTCTCCTCTCGTGCAGCCTACCAAGTTCCATCCACAATTCATGATTGTTGGGCCTATGTGCTAGAAGATGTTTTGATAATTCAATAAATATCTCTGTATATCCTGAATCTCTTAGCCTCTCAATACGCCTACCAAAGATAATGTTAGCCCTCTGATCAGTGAAATCTAGGCGTTTACATCGCGCAACAAATTCTTCAATATTATCACTTAGTGAATCATTCTTGGCAAGATTATCCCACCAAATATCGGGTTCTAGTGGATCTCTTGCGAATGCTGCTTCAAGTAATTCCAAACCTAATTTAAGAAAATCAATGCCCTTTAATTGGTCAATGTTTTCTGAGTCTCTGCCAAGTACTGAAAAAACATCTTCAAGTAACGCACATAGGCCATCTCCATCACCTATTATTACCTTAATGTCGGCAAGACAACGCCAATTCCTTTCATCTGTGAAATCATGTAGAATGGCCTGCCTAGCGTTTTGTTCAGCCCATGACATGTTTTCATCAAATCGTGACCTGTCTCTATTTGCCAAACCTACAAATTTCTGAGATTGTGAACGGTAACGGTTTCCAAGATTTCTTCTAGGGTGTTGAAGAAGTTCCCCACTATCCTGTGACAAAATTAAACACCTCATTGTACTGACATGAATCCACTTTTGTCATAACCAAACGGAATTGTAGCATCAAATCCTACTTTAGAAGTGGTGCCATCTTCATTGCGTGAAGGGTCTAAAGAACTGCCTTTTTGATTTGATAAAATAACTGTATCCTTATCTGGTTGCCATCTTGTGGCCATAGCCCATTCAACCCTTACTGGGTCTGAGATATCTATATCCTCGTCCACAATGGTTACCATTTTCATGCTACGATGGCCATCCAATGCCGCATTTATCGCTTTTAGTCCATCATCATGATTATTCTTCTTGATTTTGACAACAGCAGATAGCCAGCCACATCCACCTTCAGTCATGTGGACATCCAAGCACTCGCAAACCTTGTTGACAGCGTCTTTGATAGTAGGGGCCCTAGGAAGTCCCATCAGAGTCTTGTGCTCTGCTTCTCCTGGAATCAAAGCATGAAAAATTGGGTCATCTCTATGGAATACACCTTCTATCTCAATCACAGGTTCTTGGCGTACATCATCAACAGTCCCCGTTATGTCTACATATGGTCCTTCATCATCATTATCGAGTGTTATTCTTCCCCACATCACATATTCTGAATCTGCGGGTACTTGTATGCCATTAGGCATTTTTGTTAATCTCAACTGCTTTGAATATAATTTCTCATGAAGAGCCGCTGCGATTGTTAATTCGTCAATATTATCATTAAATGACATTGCTGCAGCAAGTAATACTACAGGGTCTGGTGCATTTACTACTGCAATTTCCACTTCTTTACCCTCCTCTCTTGCCTTAAGCATCATTGTTCTTAGATGTCTCGGCACCAATCTAACTACTGTATGATTGGAATCTTTGAGAAACTGTCGATGAAATGACATATTCCTAATTCCATCATATTCAGCAATAATTACACTTGCAGAGGAATATCGACCCCTATCCTGCGGCCAGTGATGGGGAATTGGAATCAGTTCAAGGTTTACTTCTTCTTGCATATTTTCATAGCATTCTGCTTCAGAAGCATCGACCAAAATGGGCTTAGAAGGATTTTTCATTGCCCAAGCGAGAGTATCAATATACTTTTCAGGAGTGATCCCAATTGCCTGGCACAAACGCTCACGGGTGAGTAAGTTAATTGCAGCTTTATGACCTGGAGTTTCGATAATTTGGTTAAAAACAGTGAGCGGATGATTGTGTTCATTCGAATATTTCCACATACCATGAATCAAACTAACTGGAGTTGCCTCAGTTTCTGCAAATTCCAGATGGTCACGAAACGCCATAAACTGTCCACATGTAATAGTCGCTTGAACCTTTCATCTAAATACTCATAATTTATGCATAATTTCGGGATTCTCTAAACTCTTCAACTACAATGTAAAATCTAGTTCATGGGTCGTTGTTAAATAGGGGCTTCAAGTCGGCGAAATGCTTCAATGAGGTTATTATGATGGGCAGAGGACTCTTCGCAGGTGCCAAGATGGCAAAAGATCGACAAAAATTCCGTTGGTCGGATCGTAGATATAAGAAGCGTATGCTGAAGTCTCGTGCTAAGCACGACCCTCTTGCAGGCTCGACTCAAGCCAAGGGTATCGTCATTGAAAAAGTTGGTATTGAGGCTAAACAACCTAACTCTGGAATCCGTAAAGCGGTCAAGATTTCTCTCATCAAAAACGGAAATAAATTGACTGCTTTCGCTCCTGGAGACGGTGCAATAAATTTCATCGATGAACACGACGAAGTGATGGTCGAAGGTATCGGCGGTCGTATGGGTCGTTCTTACGGAGATATCCCCGGTGTTCGATACAAGGTTATCCAAGTTAACGGCGTTTCTCTAGATGAGATGGTCCGTGGAAGAAAGGAGAAGCCAGTTCGCTGAGGTGTTTTTTATGACAGAAGCAGAAGTAGTAGAAGAAGAAGTACAAGAAGAGGTCGAAGAGTATCGACCTATCGCTGGAATTGGCACACTTGTTTTTGGAAAGTGGGATGCTTCTGAAATAACCTGTAAAGATCCTGGACTTGCACCTTACATCAATCTTTCAACTGTGGGAGTACCTCACACAGGTGGACGCCATGCTAACGCATGGTTCGGTAAGGCAAAGTTGTCAGTTGTTGAGAGATACATCAACAAACTGATGAGAACTGGTCCATATACTGGTAAGAAACAGGGCGCTATGAAAGCATTTGAAGCTGCACTTGACAACATTGCTGACAAGTCTGGCGGAAATCCTCTGCAAACTTTTGTTGATGCAATCTGTAACGGTGCACCTATGGAAGAAATCACTCGAATTAAATTTGGTGCGGTTTCCCAACCAAAGGCAGTGGATTCTTCACCATCAAGAAGACTCGATGTTGCTCTTAGAAACCTTGCAAAGGGAGCACAACAAGGAACTCACAAGTCAAAGAGAACTCTTACTAGTTGTATTATCAATGAACTTAACAAGGCAGCTGCTGGTGATGTTACATCATACGCAGTTTCTAAGAAAGAAGAACTCGAAAGAATTGCATCTTCCGCAAGATGATTCAATAATACCAATGCACAACTGGTGCATTTGAGGCTTATTAAAACGCTTCAATTAGTTCATACTTTTTATCGACCAAGCATACATTATATGCGAGTCACTTAAGAACCCCTTTTTGGTGGCCACAATTAGCGAGAGTTAGGTGATACCATGGGCCGTAAAGAAGACAACATCAAGAAAGCAACAGAAGTTATGCATATACTACCACAAATTCGTAATTTGTGTATTGCTGCACACATCGACCACGGTAAAACAACTCTTTCAGATAACCTGATTGCTGGAGCAGGTATGATGTCCAGCGATCTTGCTGGTGCTGCACGTGTTCTTGATTTTGATGAGCAAGAATCTGCTCGTGGAATTACAATTAACGCTGCTTCTGCTTCGATGGTTCACGGTGTGGATGGTACTGATTACCTAATCAATCTAATCGATACACCAGGTCACGTTGACTTTGGTGGAGACGTTACTCGTGCTATGCGTGCTGTTGATGGATGTTTCATCTTAGCATGTGCTGTTGAAGGACCAATGCCTCAAACTGAAACTGTTGTAAGACAAGCATTGAAAGAGAAGGTTAAGCCAGTTCTTTTCATTAACAAAGTCGACAGACTAATCAACGAATTACAAGTAACTCCTGAAGATATGATGGAGAGATTCAAGGGTACAATTACTAAAGTTAACAAATTGATTAAGCAATTCGCTCCTGAAGAATTCAAGAAGTCTTGGCAAGTCTCTGTGGGAGCGGGAACTGTAGCATTTGGTTCCGCATACCATAACTGGGGAATTACAGTTCCTTACATGGCTAAGTCTGGAATCTCCTTTACTGATATTTTCCAATACTGTAATGATGAGAATCAAAAAGAGTTGGCACAAAAAGCACCTGTGCACGAAGTTCTTCTAGACATGGCAGTATCAAAATTACCAGGTCCTGTTGAAGCGCAACCATACCGTGTCCCTAATATTTGGACTGGAGACCTAGACTCTGATATCGCAAAATCCATGATGGCCTGCGACCCTGAAGCAGAACTTGCAATGATGATAACTAAGATTTGGATGGACCCTCACGCAGGTGAAGTAGCAGTTGGTAGAATATACTCTGGTGCAATCGCACAAGGTGAAACAGTATACGCAATCGGTGCTGCAAAGCCAGAACGTGTCCAACAAGTCAGTATGATGGTTGGTGGCGACCGAATTACCGTCCCAAAGGTTGTTGCAGGAAATATTGCTGCCCTTACCGGTATCCGTTCGGCTGCCGCTGGTCTTACACTATCTCACGACAAAGATTTTACCCCATTCGAAGCAATTCGACACTACTCTGACCCTGTTGTTACTGTGGCTGTTGAACCAAAGAGTATGAAAGACCTTCCAAAGTTTATCGATGCTCTACGTTCATTGGCTAAGGCTGATGCTTCACTTCAAGTCACTACAAACCAAGAAACTGGAGAAGCATTGCTTGCTGGTATGGGAGAACTTCACCTTGAAATTACGGTTTACCGTATTGAGGAAGAACAAAACATCAAGGTAAAAGTAAGTCCACCTATTGTTGTTTATCGTGAAGGTATCGAAGGAAATAATCACGGAAGGTCATTTGAAGGTAAGTCACCTAATAGACACAACAGATTCTACTTTGAAGTTGAAGCACTTAGTACTGAAGTAATTGAAGCACTACGTTCTGGTGATTTAGGAAGTGGAAATATCCGTTCAAGTGATGCTAAAGAAACTGGAAACAAATTTGGCGCTTTGGGAATGGACAAAGATTTGATGAGAAAGATTTACGCAATCAATGGAACAAATGTTTTGGTTAACGATACTAAAGGTATCCAAGGACTGCACGAAACTCGTGAACTTATTATTGAAGCATTCAATGAAGTCTGTTCAAGAGGACCAATTGCTGATGAACCTGTTCAAGGAATGTTTGTTCGACTAGTTGACGCTAAACTCCACGAAGACGCAATTCACCGTGGACCTGCTCAAACAATCCCTGCTGTAAGAAATGGTATCAAGGGTGCAATGATGAGAGCAAGAACAGTTATTCTTGAACCAATGCAAAAAGCATTCGTATCAGTCCCTAATGACTGGCTTGGACAAGTTACTCGTGAAGTCACAAACCGACGTGGAATCATAGAAGACATGCCATCAGAAGGCGAAGTCACTACTGTTGTTGGAGTTCTACCAATCGCTGAAACATTTGGTTTCTCTAACGATATTCGTGCTGCCTCACAAGGTCGTGCTGTATGGAATACAGAGAACCTTGGATTCGAACCTCTTCCACAAATGTTGTTTGACAAAGTAGTTAGCTCAATTAGAACTCGAAAGGGATTGAAGCCTGAACCAAACCCAGAATCATACTACTCAGATTGATTGGAATGAAGGCTTCAACTCTAGGCCTTTTTATCTCACAGGGAGGAGTTCCTAAACTACCAGTCGAGAGTTTATTTATCGATAAGTCTGGTTGCTTTGGCGATAAACAAAATGATCTAAAGCACCACGGTGGTGAAGATAAAGCCGTTTGTATAATTCAAAATTCTATTATTTGTGATTTGCAGTCACAAGGCCATCCAATAAAACCGGGAAGTACTGGAGAAAATATTTTGATAGGCGGTTCTAACGTTGGTCAAATATTTCCTGGAACAAAATTGATGTTTAAAGAATTGGAAATAGAAATAACACAGGATGCTCCACCATGCAAGACAATTTCTCAATCATTCACAGATGGTGAATTTACTCTAATTTCGCATAAAAAATTCCCACTATTCACTAGATGGTATGCTAGAGTCCTAAAATCAGGAACTGTTTTTGCTAATGAAGAATATGAAATAATCAACTGATTCGTTTCAATTGATAGTCAGTTAATTCTCTTAAAGCCTTAAGTGCAGGATTATTTGGTAATCTGTCAAGGCATGAATGGGCTTTTGAATGGTACATTTCCGCTCTTTCCCTAGCGTAATCTATTGAACCAAGGTCAGCCAGAGCCTTCAATCCAAGATCAATTTCTTGTTGAGTTGCAGAATCGCCCTTTCCAAGAACTGCTTTCAAATCTCTCAATTCAGATGAATCATCTTGTGATAGTGCATGAATCACCATGAGTGTGCGCTTGCCTTGGGCTAAATCAGAGCCTGCTGGTTTTCCAAGTGTATCTGAATCTGATAGTACATCGATTAAGTCGTCCATAAGTTGGAAGCACAGACCTACTGATAGACCCCAGTCTGCCATGCATTGAATTGTTTCATCATCTGCACCTGACATTCTTGAACCAATTTCAGCACATGTAAGGAACATAACTGCTGTTTTACCTTCAATCATCTCGAAATAATCATTTTCTGAAACTGCAATTCTATCTTCAAATTCAATATCTAATTGCTGACCCTCACTAACACGCCTAACCATCCATGCCAAACGATTGACCATCGCTGCAACATCTTTGTTTTCTAGACCCTTAGCAAGAACCAATCTTTCAAAAGCAATTGCTAACATTGCATCACCTGCATTGATTGCTGTTGGAAGACCATACTCGATATGGACTGCATTCAAACCTCTTCTAGTATCATCATCATCCATAATATCATCATGAACGAGTGTGAAGTTATGGACTATTTCGATTGCAGCACCAATATCTAAGAGTCCTGAATGTGAATCACCTACTGCTTTTGATACAAGCCATGGCAATGTTGCTCGAAGCCTCTTTCCACCTCCATCTACCAAATGCATCATAGCATCTGAAAGAGTTGAATGTTTAGAAGCACGCAAACTATCGGAAATTCTTCTTTCGACAAGAGGTTTGACTTCTTTTATTGAAACAGTAAGGCCTGCTCCTTCAGCATAAGATAGCATATGTGAAACATCACCCATATCATGAATTAAGTCATCTGATATTTTGTCTAACTTATCGAAGTCACCTACTGCGTCCCACCATTCATCAGTCATCAAACGCGAAGCAATGCATCTAAACCATGGTGCTATTTCTCCATCGCCTTCAACTTCTGCTACCAACAGGTCTTCAAGTTCTTCTCGATTTACCCACTTAATTTCTGAAACTTCGTTGTCATTGAAATTAACATCGACGTCTGCCTTGATAATTAGAATATGGTCTATTTCTCTTTCAATCCACTCTTCATTCATTCTGCTAGAATACATCATCTTTGTTATGAACTTAAAATCGCTAATAGGGACTTGATCTTCGCTTATTCCTAATTCTTGATTCAGTTTGCGAATTGCAGCCCGCTTAACACCTAAAGCATCGTCAAGTTCCCTTTCAGATTCAGAATACAAGGGATGAGAGCAGCATGAATTTGCCCACACATTTGGGAATGTTACTTTATCAGATGCCCTTTTTTGCAAAAGTAAACGATTTTTGCTGTCGAATAAAAGTACACTAAATGCCCTGTGTAGTATTCCAGATGAATGGTGAGCTTCGACTTTAGAGGCAGCACTAATTTCATTATCTGATTCATCAACCCGAATAATTGCCTCAGACATCAAATCAACTTGTGCGGAATCAGCACTCGAATCTTGGAGTACTTGCCTAAACTCATCATCGATATCTATCGAAGGAACATCTTCAATTTGATACCCTGTCAAGTCATCACCAACCTTGGCAGATGGACTCAATAAATGAATAGTTCCCTAACTTTGGGGATTAAACAAAAAATCAGGCGATTATTTTGGTTCCCAAGACATCCTTTCCTGTACAAGCATCGAATACTCTTTGGGGATATGACCCGTTAACAATTACTACTTCAATTCCTAGTTTAGCAACTTCAGCACCTCTTGCAGCTTTCAATCCTATTCCACCTGTGACATCAATTTCAGTATTATGTAAGCCGTCGAATTTTAAATCGGGAGACCAGACTTCTATCAAATCTTCATCATTGGCATATTTGGGTGGCCGTTTTAAGATTCCATCAACTCCTCCAATCGCAAAAACTAATCTCTTAACATTAGGAATTTCTTCGCATAGACGAACCACTAAATCATCACCGGATAAAATACCAAATGAAACTTCACCATCACATTCTACGACATCACCAAAGGTCACACAAATGGAATCTTGGTAATCCGAAAATATCTGAGTGATGTCTCCATTGAAATTACTGCCAGTATTTTCGGCCCACTGATGTGGCGGTTTTACTGACGCCTCCAAATCGTATTTCTTCAATGAGTTGGAAATGAAATTATTTAATGTAAGCATATCATTACGTACCATGCTAATAGCCTGTTTTTGTGAATTACAGTCCTCTTGTTCAGAAAATAATTCTGCTGGCAACAAGCCCTCATTCAATCTCCAATATTTGGCCCTTAAATGACCAAAAGAACCAGCGCCGTGAACCAGAATAATATCTAATCCATCGTCTACACATTGCCGCATGACATTGGATAATGAATCAATGGTTTCCATATTAGGAGTACACATTTTCTCCTTATCTGTAATTAGACTGCCACCCCATTTGATGACAACACAGTCTCGCATGTTACACCCAAGAAGACTATCCTCATGAGGATGCCCCTCTTTGAAAGCATTGAAGAATGAAGGCATAGACCGAGGTCTATGGCTGAATCACCAACACTGGACGAATATATGCGTCACTTACAAGCATCTCTAGAAGAAGCGGAAAGTATAGATGACAAAATTGAGAGGGAAGAAAGGACTCTTCAGTTGGAAACTTCTATTCAGGAATGCTTGATTTTCGCTAATCGCTACAAGGAATTAGTAGCCCATGGAATTGATCCACTAGTCCTAGTATCAAATGACCCTGATATTGAAGCGCCGCCGCCAGCCAGTAAGGTACAAGCATTAGTTTTGGGCAACACTATGTGTGATACATGTGGTGCAAACCTAGACAGTGACTTGAATTTCTGTCCGGCCTGCGGAGCAATGAGCAAAAAGGAATAATCACTCTTCTTCTGATTCTTCGATTTCCCATTGTGCTACCATCTCAGCAATTATTGGGTCATCAGATTCAACACGGTAAAGGTAATCTCCAGGAACTTCGTCAACTAGGTATACAGTTTTACCAGCACGGTAAATTATGTGTCCATCAGCAATCGCTCTAACAGTGTCAACCTCAATAATTGCTGGACGGTTAATTCTAACATGACCCGCTTCCATTGCATTACCAATAGTCTTGGAAAGGTGAACATGCTTTCTGTCACCAGCGGTTATTCCAAATTCCATTATTGTTTCAACTTGTTCTTCTTCACAAGGCCAGTATAGACCTTCAGGAATATCATCAGTTGGCAGGTCCAGTTCAAGTTCGATAGAGTGTCCATAAGTTGCCCTTATCATCTCACCTTCAACTTGGTATCTTCCTTTCTCATCAGCATTTGCAATGGCTGAAAAGTGCCAGCCTCTAAGCCAATGGTAATGCCTTCTTTGCTTAGAGATGGAATCCGATAACTCTCTTACATTGACCCATCCATTAATATCCATTTCAACATTGAATTTTTCGGGAGCGTGTCTTAGAACAAGCGCTAAAATGCGTCCAAGAGAGTTAGATTCTCTGTCACTCATTATGAACTTGCCCTCATCATTACAGGTGGCACAGTTAGTCCCACTGAAGTGCCCATGTGCTCTACATTGTCTTAGCATATTGTGAGGGGGTAAGTGACCTGTTCTTAGTTTCTACGCATACATATTCAAAAATATATGAATCACATTAGTATTAACAAAATGACCGTTTCAATCAAATGCTACCGTGTGTTGGACAGTACATGGTAGATGTCGCCATCATCGGCGCTGGGCAGACCAAGTATGGTAATCACGCCTCGGGATTAAAGGGGATGTGGGCGGAAGCCGCAAAAAATGCATTCGAAAGTGTCGACCAAAATTTTCACCCCAGTAAAATCGATGAAGCCTTCATTGGAAGTGTAGCCTTTGGTGGTTCTCAGTTGGGAAACACAGCTGCACTTCTAACCGAACATTCTGCAATGAAAGGAATTTCAGTTAGAAGAGTGGAGAATGCCTGCGCATCCTCTGGATTTGCGCTAAGAGATGCTTGGATGGCTATCAAAAGTGGCCAAGCAGATGTCGTGGTTGCAGGTGGAATCGAGAAAATGAATGACTTAACACCAGAACGAAAGCGGTTTTGGCTAGGAGTATCCGGCGACACAGAATGGGAAAGGCTAGCAGGTTTAACCTTCCCAGGAACATATGCTCTAATGGCACGAAGGTATTTTCATGAGTTTAATTCTAGTCATGATGACCTAGTAAATATCAGTGTAAAAAATCACATGCATGGGTTTGACAATCATGTTGCTCACCTACGTAAGGAAGTTTCATTTGAAAAAGCAAAAAATGGTTTCATGGTTGCTGACCCACTAACTTTGTATGATTGTTGTCCAACTTCTGACGGAGCATCCTGTGTTATTTTGGCTGCTGACCATGTTGTGAAAGAATTTACCGATGACCCACTATGGTTACTATCTTCAGGAGCAGCATCTGATAATCTTGCATTACATGATAGACCTTCGATAACCCAATTACTTGCAACTCAAAAGGCATCGAGATCCGCTTATTCAATGGCAGGTTTAAAGCCCTCAGACATTGACTTGGCAGAAGTGCATGATTGCTTTACAATCGCTGAACTACTCGCAACAGAAGACTTAGGTTTTGCTGGGAGAGGCGAGGGGGGCAAATTTGCTAGACAAGGGCTAGGAAGAAGAAATGAAGGGGAAGTTTGTATTAACCCAAGTGGAGGCTTAAAGTCAAAGGGTCACCCTCTAGGTGCGACAGGTACTGGTCAAGCAGTAGAGGTATTCAAGCAATTGAAAGGGACCGTTGAACAAAGTCGTCTTGTAAGAGACGCTGAAATTGGTATGACTCACAATGTAGGTGGTTCAGGAGCAACTTGTGCGGTTCACATCTTTGGGAGGGAAAGAAATGCTTGAAAATTTTGACTGGCAAGGATATAAGGTTTCATTAGATAGTGAAACTTTTCACATTTGCTCTCCATGGCAACTTCAAGGCAATCCTGTATTTGGGCATGATAGTGATTATACAACCCTCGCAATTTCTCTTCTAAGTTTGGTGCATTCAAAGGGATTTCAAATTGACAATATTTCGACTAATGATTCTGACATTGACTTGGAGGTTTTGAAAGTTGCAACTGGAATTGAAAATTTCTCTAAGGATTGTGATTGGAATTTAATTTGTCATGACTTTGCATCATTAACTATTTCTAAATCAAAGGAGACTCACTTCTCAATTCCTAATGGATTAACAGAAATTGATTCTAAACTCCATGAGCAGATAAATCTGGCCTGGGAAAAGGAAACATCTCTCGAAAACGTCTCTCAAGGTGCATACATATCTTCACAACAGTATGCTGAGAGTCTAAATTCGAGACTTAATCTATTGGCACAATTTGATGATAAAGCAATATGGCCGCCAAGGCAACTGAGCGATGATGGAACTGTAATTGGCAATCCTGAAGTTAAACTATCAAGGACTTGTCAAATAGAATCTTGGACAAAACTTTCTGCCTTAGGTGCACCATCGGAATTTTCAATTCGGGCACCGCTTTTAGATGGAATCTCCACTGTTTATGTCTCGTTTGAAGAAGGTGCACGGGGTGTATTTCTTTTGACAGACGACCAAAATAAAAAACCTGACATTGGCATGAAGGGAGAGATTGTGATACGGAAAATATATTCTCAAGAAGGGCAAATCAGGTATGGAACGAAAGTTCAACTTATCTAATAAAACAAACTTTTGTTTCCAAAGCATTGATACAAAGAATGCATAATGGGTTATTATGGCCGGATTTGGTGGTATGCGCAAGGGTCGACGCGAGGCAGTTGAAAACTTGGGCTACAACGAAGAGGGTGACTGTCCAAGATGTGGAGGGGACTCTGATTCTTCAACTATGGCAGGCTATCTAAGATGTCTAAAGTGTTCGCATGAATGGGCTGATCCAGATTATGTCGAAGAGAAAAGAGAAGTCGAAATACCATCATACCACAGAGATGCTGAATTAATTGAACAATTCAAGAGAGATATCGAAAATGGAAGCCTTGCCAATGTTCTGGGCGTCCAAAAAGACCTTTCCAAAGAGCAGGAAGAGTCGCTAACACGTCTCGAGGATAAGTGGATGAGTGGAATGGAAGGGCGTTTCAACACTGCTACAGAAGAGAGAAAACCATTGATGATAAATTTCGATGATGAAGACAATATTGTTTCAACTGAAGTCGGTTCTTTGACAGTTGTATCAAATGGATTTGATGGCGGCGAAGAAATTCGACTTGAATATCCAGGCATTGGTACCGAATTCTATTGTTTTGATGTCAATGATGGTTTTGGATGGAGACGTGGCAATAATGAAGAGGATACAGCACGCTCAATAGGCAATATAATCAATTCAAAATCAAAATTAGTTTTCGCCCATGTAGAGGGTAATAGAATATCTTTTGAATTGCGTTCAGAGGAACTCAAAGCAGAATCTTTGGTTCTATTCGTTGATGACCCGGGAGGCACTGACATAATTGCTGAAAAGAACGGAGTCATTCTAGATGCTAGAAACTCAGTTGACTTTGAAGATTATCGAAGGATGGTCGAATTGGTTTTAGAAGATGGAATTATTTCTCCAAGTGAAGACCAGTTACTTTGGTCTGTAAGACAACAAATAGGAATTGATGATTCATATCACGTTCAAATGGTAATTGAAATGTGTGGAGAAAATACTCTCAAAGAGTGTACAAATTGTGGCGGAATGGCAGAATTATATGTCGAGTACGGAACTTGGTACTGCCAGCATTGTGAAGAGTGGTGTTGAACAAAAATATTCTCTTTAATGCCGTTTAATGATTTCTTCTATAGAATTTTTAAACTATCATAATTGTCTAGTTTATGATTATTATTTAGAATCTAAATAGAGGTATTCTTCATAAGGTAAGTCGGGATGGGTTAAATTGGCGAGAGTAATGGGCGAACAAGTATTATACATTGGAATTGATTTAGGAACATTTCGTTCAGTTATGGTTTCTTCAGATAGTCACGAAGAAGAAGAACTTACTGTGATTGGAACTCCTAAAGATTTGATTGCAAAGAATTTCCTCAAAAGAGATGTTCTATTTGGCGAACAAGCATTGAAAAACAGACTCGCTCTTAACTTGTTTAGACCTTTAGAACATGGTGTCATTAAGGACACTCCTGAAGACCGTGATTTTATTGCACACTTCATTACTCATCTTATCAATCTCTCTGACCCTGAAGAATATGACCGTGTTGTTGCTGTCATAGGAGCACCTGCAGAAGCAAGTTATGTCGACAAGACCGCTATCTTTGATGCTGCTGCTGGAACCGTAAATGCTGCAATGATTATTTCTGAGCCTTTCGCAGTTGCTTATGCTCTTGACATGATCGAACACACACTAGTTATCGACATCGGTGCTGGAACTACTGACTTGTGCAGAGTTTACGGAACTATTCCAAGTCCTGATGACCAAATGCACACAGAATTTGCAGGCGACCACATCGATAGAAAAATCATCGAAGAGATTCAATCCAAGTATAGTGGTGCTCAAATCACTAAAGATATGGCTCGCAGATGGAAGGAAAACAATTCCTTCGTTGGAACTTCGACTCCTGATGAACCTGTAATGGTTGACTTCTCGATTGAAGGCAAGGCTATGACACTTGATATTACTGATTGCATTCAAAAAGCATGTGAAGGAATCGTTGACCCTATCGTTGAGAATGTTAAACTATTGATTGCAGGTTCCAACCCTGAATACCATGACCAATTTAGAAGAAACATGATTCTAGCTGGTGGCGGTTCAGGAATCAAAGGCCTAGGTGCTATGATTGAGCGCAGACTAAGCGATCTAGGAGATGTTAATGTTCACGTAGTAGATGACCCGGTTAGACTTGGTGCTATGGGTGGTCTAAGACTTGCTATGGAAGTTCCTGAAGAAATGTGGAAGAACCTAACTCTAGCATCTCGCTGATTAGGAACTACTTCAAATCATTGAAAACTCATAATTGGTGTTTTCATTCTTCCTGTGAATCCAAGCCATACTTACTGGCCAATTCTGGGTTGATTAGTGGCGACTGACAATGTGGGCATTTATCACTTGTGCTAAGCATTTTTGGCCTAATTGCTAGTACTGCTAAGCATGTTGGACATGCTGCCAACATTTCTCCCTGCTCTAAGTCAAAGTTTGAACCGTCGTTTTGAGTGGAAAAATAAGCACTCGAATAACTTGGATTAAAATGAAACAAAACTCTGCGTGCAGAACCAAATGTAGCCCAGCCAATCAAAAAAGTCAACAGAATACTCGACATATTGCCCAACATAATATCAATTATTGAAACTAATACATTGAAAGCAAAAAATAAACATGCAAGTCCAATTATTATTGCACCAGGCCAGTAAGCCCATCTTGCTCTATTTTTGTATCCATTCCAAACAATCAAATTCAAAATTGCCAACAAACCGATTGTGATTGCTTGAAGACTTTCAGGAAGTAGGTTACTAGCAAAAGCAAATCCA
>Ga0208408_1000535_pt1 | contig 24609 bp, 17 predicted proteins | sample ETNtaG_4_FD_185776 | JGI IMG/M metagenome (GOLD analysis project Ga0208408, IMG submission 185776) | Marine microbial and viral communities from oxygen minimum zone, Eastern Pacific Ocean - ETNP201406SV67 (SPAdes) (version 2) | ecosystem: Environmental > Aquatic > Marine > Oceanic ... | reverse complement strand
AAAATACAAGGTAAACAATATTACTGATGACAGAATGACAACACCTATGTCTACATTATTATTTGAAATACTTAATCTTTTTAAAAAACTGAGAAAAGAACAGAAAAACAAAGTAAATACTAACAAATTTTGAGATTGTATTTCATCTTTCCATTTAACTTTAGAAAAATAAATTAAAGTAAATGTCAATAATAATGAAATTGATATTTTAATCGTTAGTGATATAAATGCAAACATATAAATAATTTAACTAATTAATAACGTTCATTCTAAAACTAAAATTTGCAATATTCAAAAGTGAATATACGGGAATACCTAAAATATTATAATCTGGTACAAAACCCCAAAATCTTGAGTCATAGCTATTATCTCTATTGTCGCCCATTAAGAAATAATAGTTATGTTTGATATTATATAAATCATAATCCTTTATATTTTTATCGTTTATTAAAAGATTATCATAAATATAAGAATCAGATATCTGTATTTTATCTAAGATTCTTTTGTCCCACGGATTAATGATTTTAGAATGATTATTTTTCTTGATAAGATTATCAGCATATTTTCTTTGTTCCTTAGATTGGCGAATCATTAATTCTTGATGTGATTTTTTACTATTTCCACTAAAGAGTCCAAGTATTTTATATTTAATCAATCCACGTAATCTGCTAATATTCTCTGGATCAATTAATGTTAATGTCCAACCATCTATTTCAAGAGAATTTCCATCAAGCAACAAAAGGTTTAAAGTCGACTCCCAATCAGTAATATTATTTAGATCAATTTTAAATGAATCATCCCAAAGCTTATTATCATTAGCATCATCAAATTTTTCACCAAAATCATAAATACCGTTATCATTATCATCATAGAACAATTCAGCTTGATAAGGCACAGTAAACTTGCTAATATTATCAAGATTTCCAAAATCCCATTTACCATTATTGTTTTTATCTATATATGATTCATTGCTATCGTAAATATAATTTGAATTTAAATCTTCATGAATTTCTGCTTTGAACTGTGAATATATATAGTTGGAATTCCATGTCATGCTTTTATCTAAAACACTAGAACTATTAGGTAATTTTTTTAGATATTGACCTTCTTCTGGAAATGACATAAGGGAACCATTAATAAATATATTACCATTTACAATTGAAATATTATCACCAGGTAACCCAATACATCTTTTAACATACTTTTGAAATGGATCTCTTGGAAATTCAAAAATAGTAACATCACCATTTTTTATATTTCGGAATGCAGGAAATCTCATCCAGGGAATATCAAAACCATATCTCGTATATGGAATTCCAATCCATGTTGGTGTCTTCATACCAAATATGAATTTATTACCAATTAGCATATCTCCTATTAAAATAGTTTTTTCCATTGAACCAGTTGGTACAACATAGACCTCAACAAGACATGTTTTAATAGTAAATGCTGCTACGATAAGAACAATTAAGCCTTTGAATTCTTGAATCTTGTCTTTCGAGATATAAAATTTCATAAAATTAATAGGCAGATGCCCTTCCACCTCTTCTGCTATCCCCAACACCATAATAAGTACTGCCATCTATCATTATGCAATTAGCTTCACCTATTCCAACATCAGATCTGTAAATAATTTCATGGCCCATAGTATATAATTTATCAATAACTTCATTTGATAATGAATGTTTTTCTATTTGTATAACATCAGGAAGCCATTGATGATGAAATCTTTTTCTTTCTACAGCATCTTTTAAATCCATTTTAAAATCTATTGTATTGATAATAATTTGAGCAACTGACGTTATAATTGTTGAGCCACCAGGAGTTCCTAAAATCAAATAAGGACTATCATCATTTCCTGTGACGATTGTAGGGGTCATAGAACTTAACATCCTTTTATTTGGAGCTATCTGATTAGCACTACTTCCTATTAATCCATACATATTTGGATAACCAGGTTTGATGGAAAAATCATCCATTTCATTATTAAGAAAAAATCCAGCATTGTCCACAGTGAGTCCATTTCCAAACCATCCATTTAATGTTACAGTAACACTGACACATAACCCATTAGAATCTATAATAGAAAAATGAGTTGTTTCATTTGATTCATTATCTTGATTTAATAATTCTACTCCAAAGCTATCACTTGGAGTAGATTTATCTAAATCAATTGAATTAAATAAATTATTAGAATATTCTTTTGATAATAACATATCTATAGGCACATCAATAAATTTAGTATCTCCAAGATATTTATGCCTATCAACATAAGCTCTCTTTTCCGATTCAACCATTGCATGTATATGATTACTGTCGTGAAATGTTAAATTATTAAAATCAAGATTCTCTAATTGATTAAGTATTATTGCTAATGTTATTCCACCTGATGAAGAAGGAGGCATTGAAAATATATTAAAATCACGATATTGAAATTTAATTGGTGTAGCTTCTATTGCTTTATATGATTCTAAATCATCATGGGTTATAATGCCTTTATTTTTCACCATGAAATCGATAAGCATATCAGCAGTTTTACCATAATAGAACTCTCTGTACCCAAAATCTGCTATTCTATTTAAAGTATTTGATAAATCATCTTGAATAATGATATCATTTACTTCATATAATTCATTTTTAACAAAAATTGATTTACTATACTTGCTTTGAGATAACTTATCTTTGATATATGGATTATTCAATATTGAAACATTATGGGCATCAAGTGGATAACCAAATTTGGCTAACAAAACTGATGGAAAAACTAATTCTTTCCAATCTAAACTTCCATATTTTTCATGTACGTATCCTAATCCATATACTGTACCAGGAACACCTGATGATAGTGATGACAATCTACTTAGGCCATCAATCACATCACCTTTATCATCTAAAAACATATCCTTATGACTCAGCTTAGGAGCAGTCTCTCTAAAATCTACAGAAGTTGATTTACCATCTGGAAATTTTATTACCATAAAGCCGCCACCACCTAAATTGCCAGCACTGGGATGTGATACAGATAATGCAAATGCAACACCAACTGCTGCATCTATAGCATTACCTCCTTTTTTCATAATATTTATACCTATATCACTAGCTACCTGTTTTGAACTTACAACAATTCCATTTTTACCAATTGCATCAGCTGAAATAAAAGGAAATAAAATTGAAAAAAAAGTAAGAAAAACTATTGGCCTACGCATATCAGAGTATATTTATAATTGGTTTTTTTGATTTAGTAAACTCAATAGAAATTACACTGAATGAATATTTTTTATCGTAATTATTTTTTTTAATATATTTATCTACTAAATGTTTATATATAGACTTATCTAAATTTTTATATTCGTCAATGCGCTTATTATTACTGTTGTTTTTTACAATAGTTTTTATAAATAATAACTTCTTTGTTACACTTGACAAAAAACAATAATCAATAGTAATGTCACCAAATTCAATATTTTTGTCTATAAATATATGCTTATTTCTTACGTATTTAGTAGCGATAATTTGATTTCCTAAATTATTTAAACCATGCTTATTTTTTTTAAAAAAACTATAATTAGGTATATTTTCATTAACTATTTTGAAGCTTTTTCTATGTATAGGTGAAGATTTTATTTTCTTTATCATTTTAATATGTAGTTTAGTTCCATATCCTTTGTGTTTCGAAAATCCGTATTCAGAAAAAATTTTATCGTATTCCTTCATTAAACGATCTCTAGTAACCTTAGCTATAATAGATGCAGCAGCAATAGATTGTGATAAATTATCACCATTAATAATATGTTCAACAGAATATAACTTTATATTAGAATATGGTCCATCAACTAGAATTTGCTCTGGATTGACATTTAATTCACCTATGGATTTGTTCATTGCTAAAAAAGTAGCCTTTAGAATATTAATTTCATCAATCTTATCTTCATGAACAATTCCTACACCTATAGAAACTGCTTTTTCAGTGATTATATCAAATAAATAATTTCTTTTTTTATCTGATAATTTTTTAGAATCTCTAATATCTTCAATTTCTTCATTTGGATTAAATATTACGCTAGCTGCGACAACTGGTCCTGCAAGAGGGCCCCTTCCAGCTTCATCAATTCCAGCAACATATTTAATTCCTTTATCCCAATATTTTTTTTCTATTTCTAGCATATATAAGTCTTTAATATAGTTTTTATAAACAAATAAATACTAAATTAATAATGTCATAGGGGTGCATAATGCTGAGAATATACCCTCTAACCTGACCTAGATAATACTAGCGGAGGAAATTGATGATAAAGATTCTACTGGTTATTTCATTTTCATTACTATTTAGTAATAATATAAATATATCTGTAATCCTGATTAATTCTCAAAATGAACCTATAAAACATGCCAACATACAGTGTGATGATAATGGCACATCATCTGATATTGATGGATATTTTTTTATATCTTGCAGTAAAAAATCATATCTTACTGTATCACATATTAATTACGAAACTACGATTCTTCCTTCTAATAGTATTAAAAATACAATTACACTTAAAAATACTCAGATATCATTAAATCAAATAAACGTATATGGACAATTTAATAATCAATCAAAAAAAGCAACTTCAACTCAGATTATTAAAGGAATATCATCACATAATAATTTCATCAATGATATTTCATCTAGAATATCAAATTTAAATTATGCATCTGGAACATCAAGTCCTCGATATTTTCAAATTAGAGGCCTTGGTGAATTAAGTCAATTTTCAGGAGAAGGTGCTCCTAATTACTATATAGGGCTTACATTAGATAATATCGATTTCTCAGGTTTGTCTTTACCACTAACTCTGTTTGATATAAAACAGATAGAAGTATTCAAAGGACCCAATTCTACATTATTTGGACAAAATGCTACCGGAGGGAATATACATATTACAACAAATGATCCTCAAAAAAATAAATCCTACACAGGAAGTTTTAGCCTAGGAAATTACAATTCATCTTCTATAAATATAAGATTATCTAATAGTTTAACTGATAATCTGTTTTATAATACATCAATAACAAAATATTATTCAGATGGTTGGATAAAAAACAAACAGCTTAATGAGGGAAATTCTTTTTATAGATATGATACCAATTCAATTAACCATGAAACATTAAAATACAAATTATTATTTGATAAGAATAATATGATCATTAAAACTACTTATATCTATGCACATGCCGATAACAAATATGATATTTGGTCTCCTGATAACAATGGACATACCACATATACAGACTACAGGGGGGTAGATTCACAAAAAACAAATGCTTTTTCTCTCTATATTGAAAATTCTAAACCTATGGTAGATATTATTGGAATATCAACATACGCTGATAATGCGATTATATATAGCTATGATTCAGATTGGGGTAATAATGAATTTTGGACTAATGAACCGTATAATTATGATAATTATTATTATGACTATTATGCTCCATATAGCTACACTGATTATACAGATAGAAAAAGAATAAATTCATCTAATGAATTAAGAATTATTTTTAAAAAATCCCAAAATCTAAATATAACAACAGGGTTAACTCAAAATAACATCAAAGAGTATGATATAAGAGATGGATGGTTATTTGCAGGTAATGCTACAAATATAAACTCTACATTTATTATAAAAAATTCAGCTTTCTATACAGAATTTCTTATTAAAAATATATATAAATTAGAATGTACAATCGGATTCAGAAATGATAATAATACGACATATAATTCAATCATATGGAGTGATTGGTATAATGATTCCAATTTACTTAACTACAAGGTTTCATCAAATAACCTTACAGCAGGAAGCATTAAACTCCAATATGATTTTTTTAATAAGTTAAATTTAATATCATTTTTTTCAACTGGATATAAGCCTAAAGGAATAAATCAGTCTCCTAACACACCAAATGATTATAAATTGTATGATTTGGAATCCTCTTACAACTATGACTTAGGATTAGAGTATCATTCAGAAAATTTCAATTTTAATCTATCTATTTTTTATATTTTTAGAAAAAACCCTCAATTACGTGTCTTTTATCAATATGATATCACTAACCCAAATAGTTTTGATTATGCTGTATTCAATAGTAAATATGGTCGAAATAATGGATTAGAGCTTGATATTAACAGTACTTTTAATAATAAATTATTTATAAATGCTTCAATCGGATATCTACAAACATATATTTCAGAATTTACTTATAATGATGTTATCTATGGTAATAGAGAACAAGCCCATGCACCTAATTACACCTATCATTTAAGTTTCGATTATAAATTATTTAAAAAAATTTTGTATAATGTATCATTTCATGGAATGGATTCTTTTTATTTTGATGATCAAAATGACAACCAATCAAATAAAAGAAATTTATCAGATTTTTCTATAGAATATAGAAATGATTTATTCTCATTAAGATTTTGGTCAAAAAATATTTTTAATTCTAAATACCAAACAAGAGGCTATACGTTTGGGTTGGAACCTCCTTCCTATGAAGTAAAAGACTATAAAGCGTTTGGTCCCCCGCGAACATTTGGTATAACCTTTGAATATGATATTTAAATCATAATATGGTTATATATCTACTAATTATACTTTTTGTTGGATTTGCCTATTCTAGTCATAAAAGTAATCGAGATTATATGTTTTCATCTCGAAAAATTACCCTTCCTTCATTTATAGCTACATTTGTTACAACATGGTATGGTGGGATACTAGAAGTCGGACGCTTTACTTATCAAAATGGCATTGTAACATGGTTTATATTTGGTTTTTTTTATTACATATCAGCATTCTTATTTTTAAAATTCTTCTCTTATAAAATTCATAATAATAACATCGACACAATCCCAGAATATTTTCACAAGTATTTTGGATATAGTTCTGGTCTAATTGCTTCATTTATTATTCTTTTAATATCATCCCCTGCTCCATATTTGATGATATTTTCTACAATTTTTACATATGTATATGATATTTCTTATTTCTACTCACTACTTATTGGAATATTTTTCTCTATATCATACATTATTTCAGGTGGATTTAAATCAATAATCAGAACAGATAAAATACAATTTACTTTGATGTATTTTGGTTTTATAATTATTTTTATCAGTCTATATCTAAATTATGGTGGAATAACCTTTTTAAAAAACAACCTACCTTGTGAGCATCTATCACCTATATCTAAATTGCCTCTAGGATATATACTTTCTTGGTCAATAATTTCAATGATAACTTTTATCGATCCTAACATATACCAAAGAGTCTATACAGCAAAAGATAAACAAACCATTAAAAAAGGTGTTCTTTTGTCAATATTATTTTGGATTATTTTTGACTTTCTAACTATATCAGTGGGGCTTTATGCAGCAGCAATTATTCCTCAAGAATCTTTAACACATAGTCCCTATCTAATGATTTCAGATATAGTCCTATCACCGACACTTAGAATTATATTTCTTATTTCACTGCTTTCTATTGTCATGTCGTCAATAGATAGTTTTACGTTTACCTCGGCAATCACTATAGCAAAAGAAATTGGAAATAATAATACAGTAATATTTAATACACGAGTTGGACTTATCATAACATGTTTCACATCATTAATTATTGCTACAAGTTTTAAACATGTTATTGACATATGGTATTTATTTGGATCTATCGGAGCATCTTGTATATTAATTCCTTTTATAAAGATACTAAATACACCACAAACTAAAATACATTATCCGCTTACATCACTTTTAATACCTGGTATTCTATGTGTGATCTGGATATATATGGAAAATCCATTTGGAATAGATTGTTTATATGCAGGAGTATCGATGAGTATCTTTATGAATTTTTATTTTTATCGAATAAAACATTCATAATGTTGGAGAATTCTTCTAAATGTTTAGAATTGATTGATGAAGAATATGATCTTTTATCAACATTCTTTTCGAAATCTTTTTTAAAATCACCAGATTTAATATTTTCTAAGACTTTTTTTAGCTTAACTTCATAGTCATCGTCTATTAGGTAATCTCCTGTTTTAAGACCACCGTATCTTGCTGTATCACTAATTGCTTTATATAGATAATTGATACCCTTTTCATGAAACAAATCGACAATCATCTTTACTTCATAATAACATACAAACCAAGCTACAATAGGTGAATAACCATCTTCAAGTAATACTTTAAGTGATTTTTCTATCATTCTAGGAATTGCACCTGTTAATAATACCTGCTCACCATATAAGTCCGTTTCAGTTTCTTCTTTAAATGTTGAAAGAAATGTGCAAACTCTACTTGAACCAATAGCCTTGCTATATGCTTTTGTTAGATTTAAAGCGTCACCAGTAAAATTTTGTTCGACAGCAAGCAGAGCTGGAATCCCAGAATTATTTAAATATTCTTTCCTTACCATCGCTCCTCCACCACTAGGAGCTATCATTACAATATCAATATTATCTGGATAGTTTATTAACTTGTAATGAATATTATATCCATGTGAGAAAAGTAATGCAGAGCCTTCTTTTAAACTTGATTTTATATACTTATTAAAAACTTTTGGTGCAACAGAGTCAGGGACAAGCAAACATACAATATCTGCCAGGCAGATAACTTGGTTAATCGGCCCATAATCGAGGCCATCCTCTTTAACCTTGGCAATTGAAGGACTATCATTCCTTAAGGCAATTTTTACATTAAGACCACTATCTTTAAGATTTAAAGCCTGCGCCCTACCCTGATTCCCATAACCTACTACAATAATATTCTTATCATTCAATATGTCTTGAGATATATCACTATCAAAGAATAGATTTGAATTTTTCATATTAAATTTGATTTAATTTAGCCTAAATATAGTTGATAAAAGATTATCTAGGCAATTGTATCTTTTGCTTAGTCTTGTCTTTATTTTGTCTGTACAAAATAAGTACTTTTCCTATAGAGCCAGCAATACTACAATTCAATGAATCAATAATGATATTTTTATATTCTTCAGATACTCTTCCTGCTTGAAATTTAACCTTGATTAATTCATGAGCTGTAAGTGAATTATCGATAGAATGAATAGCACCTTCTATTAATTCATTTTTACCAACTAAAACAGCGGGCTTCAAATGATGAGCTTCTCCTCTTAAGAATTTTCTTTGTGAACCTTTTAATTGCAAATTAATCACCTAGTACGATATCTACAAGAAGAACAATATCTAGAACAGTAACTACACCATCATTATTTAAATCAGCAGCAATTAACTGATCGTCAAAAGGAGTGCTTTCTCCTAAAATAATACTAACAGTAATTACAACATCCAAGACATCTACACTATTATCTAGATTTATATCTCCCAACAAAGAATCAAAAGCAATAGCCTCTAGCATAAAATCATCTAACCCAGCTTCAACTAAAGAGCCTCCTGAACCAACATCTCCATCGTAAGAAAGATCAGATGCAGTAAATCGCAAAACAACATTTGATGTCAATTCAATATAGTCTGTTAAAACATAGCGTTTTTTTAACCATGAATTATTCGAATTTGTTGTATTTTCTAAATCAATCCAGGAATCACCACTATTATTTGAAATTTGAACGACCCATCTATCTGTACCAGGATTATTACCCAAATCATTAGAATACCACCTGTAATAGGTTAGAAGCACATCATCAAAATTTGATAAATTATACTCTTCGGTTATAATAGTTGTCGAACCACCATCGATATCAGCTTGTCCTTCACCACCAGAGCCATCACCATTTCCTGTAATATAGCATAAATTACCATTTACAGTATAATCATCCTCAGGCTGAACCTGTGTCCCATTTTGCGTGGTTGTCCCCATTGGGTCCGCTATTTCCCATAGGCCAGATGAAGCATCTGACTCTACTGTCCATCCAGGATCTATTTCAAAGTTTTCAATTACTATATCTTCTAAGTTACCATAAACAAACATAATAGGTTCATTCCCCGGCGGATAATATGATGTTTGACCCTGACTATTAGAAGCAGTTATATAATAATATATTACAATACCTTCTTGATCAGGAGTATAAATAAAATCATAAGTATTTTCTGTAGCATAGAACATATTAAAAGTTTCCCAATTGACATTATCAAGACTATAATGAAGGGTGACCTCTTCAACAGGACCATTGAATGATTCTACTGTAGCTGAAAAAGGAATATATGGACCTTCTTCATCTATATCAATATCAGTAAGTTCTTCATGTACAATACTTATACCACCAAGTTCTGTAATAAATAAACCTTGTTCAATATCACTTGAAATAAAATATCCACTTGGAAGATATGCATATACACCCCAATTACTTACATATAATCCTTCGGTATCACTAAAATCAAAATAAGCTATTTCTTCAACATTTTCTGGATCAGAAATATCAACGATTCTTGTACCATCAGCATAATATGAGATAATAAGTTGGTCAGTGCCTGGTCGCACATATAGATTGTGAGCTGTATGTTCTTCTCCTTCAGGAGTGATATACTCATCTACTAAATTAATATTATTATAATCAGAAATATCCCATACTTTGATATGGCCACCTAAGTTTTCATCTCCGGTAAATAAATAATTTTCATCCTCAGTCACAGCTACATCATGTGTGCTTATACCAGAATTTCCAGTAAAATGAGAAATAAGGGTTGTAGGGTTTGTTTTATCTGAAACATCAATAATACGAAAATAACCTACATAGATTGATGCGCAATAAAGTTTGTTATTATAAACTTCAATATCATGACAATAACCATCAGTTGAATTTGAACCATTTTGAAAATCCCAAGTACCTATTAAATTTGGATATGCAGGATTTTCTAGATTATAAATCCATATATCATGTTGATCAGCACCTACGATATAAAGATAACCATCGTTATCAACGTGAATATTATGTGAATTATCAACATCTGTTATGGTATAAACAAGAATTGGGTTATCAGGATTATCAACACTTACTACTTTTATTCCATCATCTGCTTCAGTACCTATATAAACATGTCTATTCCAATATTTCAAATCTCTCCATATACTATTACTTCCATCGATTCTGGAAATTTCATATGGATTATATGGATCACTAATATCAACAAACGAAGCAGCATTTTGTAAACCAATTACAGCAAATTCTCTACCATCCTGAGAAAAGCCTGTTATATCAGATGCATCTATTTCGTATGGTAAATGGGATACCAGTTGCATGTTATAGCCTTGGCTAAAACAAAAACTTATAAATATAATTAATATAAAATTAAACATAAAGGCCTTCATTAACTTTATGTAATTTATAAAATAATTATTCAATTGACTTGTTAAAGTCTGTAACAATTATTTTATTTTGTGACCTTTATCAATTTTTTATTTAAAATATATATTTAAGTTGCAATTGTAAGTTTAAGATGCTTGTCTTAGTTTCTTACGTTAAAGTCTCAAATTGGCCTTGATGACAAAGAAATAAACCCCTGAATTTCAGGGGTTTATTTTTTTCTATTTATTCACTTTATTTTATAGTCCTCATTATATTAAAATTAGATTACAAAAGAACATGATAATTTCTTAATTTAAAAAGTTTTCAAACGTTGATATTTTAAGGAGATTTATGGGCAGAAAAAAAATATCCCTAATTGGGGGTGGTCAAATCGGTGGTAATTTAGCACTTATCGCAGCACAAAAAGAATTAGGGGATGTAGTTATATATGATATACCTAATGCTGAAGGTATGATCAAAGGAAAAGCTCTCGACATATCTCAACTTACACCTCTTGATGGATACGATGCTACAATAACTGGATCATCTAACCCTGAAGATATTAAAGATTCCGATGTTGTTATTATTACGGCAGGCATTCCAAGAAAACCTGGTATGAATAGAGAAGACCTGCTTAAAATAAATATAAAAATCATAAAAGATGTTGCTAATAATGTAAAAAAATATGCCCCAGGAGCTTTTGTAATTGTTTTATCTAACCCTCTTGATGCTATAGTATACTCATTCTATAAAGTATCAGGATTATCTAAAAATAAAGTTATTGGAATGGCTGGTGTATTAGATAGCACAAGATTTAAAGCATTTCTAGCTATGGAATCTGGATACTCAACTCAAGATATTAATTGCATGGTTTTAGGAGGTCATGGAGATACAATGGTACCAATTACTAGACTTGCAACAATTGGAGGCATACCTGCTAATGAAATTATCTCTCAAGATAAACTTGATGCAATTGTAGAACGAACAAGGTTTGGCGGAGGTGAATTGGTTAAGTTATTTGGAAATGGATCGGCTTATTATACTCCAGCTGCTTCTGCAATAGAAATGGCAGAATCATACTTGAAAGATAAAAAACGAGTTCTTCCATGCGCAGCATTATGTGAAGGTGAGTTTGATGTTGATGGTTATTTTATTGGTGTACCAACTGTCATAGGTTCAAATGGAATAGAAAAGATACTAGAATTCAAACTATTAGATAGTGAAAAAGAAGAATTAAATAATACATTAGAAGCTGTCAAAAAAACTGTCCAAGAAACTGGGCTATAAGGAGAAAATATGAGTTTTCTAGAACAAATTAATGAATTTTTTGGTATTTTTGTTAGTTTTTTAGCTCCAATCCTATTTTATTCCGTAAAAGGATTTCCTTTAATTGTACTTGTACTTCTTACTGGTGGACTTGTATTTACATTTTATTTCAAATTCATTAACATTAGAGGTTTTAGTCATTCCATAGATATTATCAAGGGGAAATATGACAACCCTGATGATACTGGCCAGATAAGCCATTTTCAAGCACTTACATCTGCTCTTTCAGCTACAATAGGACTTGGGAATATTGCAGGTGTTGCAGTCGCTGTATCTCTTGGCGGTCCTGGAGCAGTGTTTTGGATGGTTTTTATAGCCTTTTTTAGTATGTCAGCAAAATTTGTTTCGTGTACACTTGGTCAGATCTATAGAAAAGTTAATGATGATGGCTCTGTTAGTGGTGGTCCAATGTATTACTTAGATCAAGGTTTAAATGAAAGGGGATATGGAATACTAGGAAAAATACTAGGTTCTATGTATGCTGTATTTATAATTGGTGGTGCCTTTGGTGGTGGAAATATGTTTCAGGCAAATCAATCTTATGAACTTTTCGGTAAGTTAATAGGAATACCAAGTTATACTTATGGTATAATATTAGCTTTGCTCGTTGGGACTGTAATAGTAGGTGGAATTAAAAGAATCGGACAAACAACTGAAAAGATAGTACCTTTTATGGTTGTTTTATATGTAGGGGCATCTTTATTTGTAATATTAACAAATCTTGATAAACTACCTGGTGTTCTATCATCGATATTAAATCAAGCATTTGTGCCTGATGCTGCGTATGGTGGTTTTATAGGTGCTCTTGTTACAGGAATTAAAAGAGCAGTGTTTAGTAATGAAGGTGGTGTTGGGTCAGCCTCTATTGCTCACTCTGCAGCTAAAACAGATGAACCTGTAAGAGAAGGTGTTGTCGCAATGATTGGGCCGTTTATTGATACAATTGTAGTTTGCTTTATGACTGCTTCTGTTATTTTAATTACAGCTGATATCAATCCATTGTATCAAGTTGGTGGTGGAATTAATGGTGCTGAACTTACATCCGCTGCATTTGGAAGTGTTATTTCATGGTTTCCATATATATTATCTATTGTTGTGTTTTTATTTTCATTTAGTACTATGATATCTTGGTATTACTATGGTGACAAAGGCTGGAAATATTTATTTGGTTCATCAAGCATTAAACTGTATCAAACAATGTACCTTGGATGTGTTGTTCTTGGCTCCGTAGCTTCACTTGGAAATGTGATTGATTTTTCTGATATGATGATTTTATCTTGCGGGTTTCCTAATATTATAGGTTGCATGTTTTTATTACCAATATTAAAAACTCAGCTTGAAGATTACTGGAGTCGTTATAAATCAGGTCAATTTGCAACCTACAAATAATTGAACCAACCTTCAGAATTTCTAATATTTGCTATTACGCTTGCAAAAGAAGCAGGCAAAATTCAAATGAAATATTTTGGAAATATCTCATCTGTAGAAAAAAAATCAACAAATATTGATCTATTAACAGAAGCAGATAAAAAATCAGAAACCTATATCGTAGATAAAATAAAAAACAAATATCCAAATCATTGTATTTTATCTGAAGAACTAGGAAATATTGATAATAACAGTGATTACCTATGGGTAATTGATCCACTAGATGGAACAACAAATTTCACGCATAATTTACCTATATTCTCAGTATCCATAGGTTTAGTAAAAAAGAATAAAGAAGCCATATGCGGAGTTGTGTATAATCCAGCAGCTGATAAATGCTTTTATGCTGAAAAAACTAAAGGATCTTATCTCAATGATAAACTCATAAAAGTTACATCATGTAATACTTTAAGTGAATCTCTTATAGTAACTGGATTTCCTTACTTGCATGATAATAAATACAATAAATCTTTTGATATATTTAAGGATTTTCATGATAAAACTAGAGGACTTAGAAGACTTGGGGCCGCGTCTTTAGATCTATGCTTTGTTGCTATGGGAAGATTTGATGGGTATTATGAATACTCTTTAAAACCATGGGATATATGCGCTGGGTCCTTAATTGCACATGAAGCTGGAGCAAGGGTGACAAATTGGGATGATAGTGAGCTACCTGAAGATGGGTCAAAAATCCTTGCTTCTAATGGGAAAATACATAATGAAATGGTTAATATTCTCACAAATAAAAAATACAATCTATTTTTCTAGATTAATTTTTCAATCTTTCAATATTATCTTTCAGAATGCCTGTAAAATCATTTTCCTTTTCATATAAGGATAATTGTTTTTTATAGTAACTATCATTAGATGTAATACGTGATAATATTCTATCCATTGAACCTGCTATATTTAAATCATTTATCTCAGGTTCTAGTTTTAGTATAGTGTCTTTCATAGCTGTAGTGATTTTTTGCTGTTTGCCATCTTCATTGATAATCAAATCAGCGTCTATACCATAACGTGTTGCCCTCCATTTATTTTCATGGATGACCCAACTATCTAAATATGATAATTGAGTACCATTTTCATAATGATTACACAAACCTACAACTAAAGCTTGAATGAGAGCTGTTAAATCTTTTATATTAACTAAATCTGGGATACTATCACACACTCTTATTTCAACAGTACCATATGCTGGATGTGGTCTTATATCCCACCAGATTTCTCTTATAGATTCAATTGAATCTGCCGACACCAATGTTCTCATTAGCTTTTGAAATTCACTATAATTTGTAAGTTTAACTGGAATACCAGTATTAGGCAATCCTTCAAATATCTTTGTGCGTGTTGAAGCAAGTCCTGTTTTTTCTCCTTCAAAAAAAGGAGAATTTGCAGATAGAGCGATAAAAAATGGAATATAACGCCTCAGGCCATTAACTACAGCTATGGCCATTTCCCCTGATTTAACTCCTACATGAACATGGATACCTGTTATCAATAATCGCCTCAAAGGCCATTGCATACGGTTCAAAAACTCTATATATCTATTATTATCTGATACTTTTTGATGACAAACTTTAGAAAATGGATGTATTGGTATAGAGAGAAGCTCTATATCAATACTATTAGCATATTCTATAGCCATATCTAATTTAGGTCTTAAATCATTATATACCTCATCTGCATTATTGCAGACATTTGTCGTAATTTCTACTATACATTGAAGTAATTCTTCTTTAAAAAAAAAGTTGTCCTTAAAATGATTTAATATTGAAGGAGCACCATGAGTCAAGGCTAAAGTATTTTTATCAGCTGTGAAAAGTTCTAGTTCAACTCCTACTGTAGGAGAAGGTGAGCCATTAAATTTTATCTTATGACTACTCGTCATTTCTTTCCATTGTTTTTCTAAAACTATTATTATAGACTTGAAGTAGATCCTCTTTATCAATTTTAATAGTTTCATTAATTTCTAAAAGTCCATTATTTGAAACTTTGCCTATAGTTTGAGAATGAACGTTATGTTTTTTAGATAACAATACTAATTGATATAATTCTTTTTCATCTAGGGTAACAACAATCAAGCTAGGACATTCTCCAAATAAAAGCTCGTCATCCCTAAGTTTATGCTCAACAAACAATCTTGCACCTAATTCATCTTCAGATGCACAAATACATTTTGACACAGCAACAGCAAGGCCTCCATCTGAAGCATCATGAGCAGATTTAATTACTTTGGATTCAATCAAGTCTAAACATAAGCTTTGAACATCAATCTCATTAGTAGAATTAAATACTGCAAGAGGGCCTTCGATTTTATTGTACATTATTTTTAGATAAGTCGATCCTCCTAATGAAGGTGAAATATTGCCTATAACAGCAATTATATCACCTGAGTCTTTAAAATTCATTGTCATCATATTATCCATATTTTCCAAAAAGCCAACCATACCAATAACTGGAGTTGGATAAACTGAACTTGTCATAGTTTCATTGTAAAAACTAACATTTCCGCCAGTAACAGGCGTATCTAACAATCTACACATCTCTCCCATTCCCAGAACAGCTTCCCTGAACTGCCAATAGATTTCTGGGTCTTGTGGATTACCAAAATTCAAGCAGTTAGTAATAGCTAATGGTTTAGCTCCTGCACAAACAACATTTCTTGCAGCTTCAGCTACAGCCATCATTGCTCCTTGTTTTGGATTTATATACACATACCTTCCATTGCAATCTGTACTAATAGCGAGCCCTTTTACTGTATCTTTAATACGTACAACTGCAGCATCACTTCCTGGGCCAAGAGCAGTATTAGTTCTAACTGTCGAATCATATTGATTGTACACATATGATTTTGAAGCAATATTTGAATCAGCAAGAAGAGTTAACAAGCTTTTGTTATGATTTTTTATCTCTTTATAATTTTCTATTTTAAAAGAATTTATTGTATTAATATATGACGGTACAGTATATGGCATATCATATTGAGGAGCACCTCCACCTAGAACCAAATCTTCGGTTGGAATTTCAGCAAGGCATTCATCTTGATGAAAAACCTCCAATCTACCTGTATTAGTAACAATTCCTACTTCAGTACAATCTAAATCCCATTTTGAAAAAATATTTTTCAAATGTTCCTCACTTCCTTTTTTAACAACAATAAGCATCCTTTCTTGTGATTCAGAAAGCATTATTTCATAAGCATTCATATTTTTTTCTCTAAGAGGGACTAAATCCAAATTAATTTTTATTCCTGTTTTTCCTTTAGCTGACATTTCAGAACAGGAACAAGTAATACCAGCTGCACCCATATCTTGCATGCCAATAAGCCAATCTTGCCCAGCGAGTTCCAGAGATGCTTCAAGTAATAGTTTTTCAGTAAAAGGGTCGCCAACTTGAACATTAGATTTTTTAGATTCAGTTTCTTCAGTTAATTCTTCTGAAGCAAAGGTAGCGCCATGTATTCCATCTCTTCCAGTAGATGACCCAACGATAAATACAGGATTTCCAATTCCTTCAGCTGTTGCACTAATAAGATCTTTAGATTTCATTATACCAACAGTCATAGCGTTAACTAATGGATTTCCGGAATAAGAATCTTCAATTACAATTTCTCCTCCTACTGTTGGGATACCAAGACAATTACCATAATCAGCAATACCCTCAACTACATGTTCAAGTAAAAAACGATTTCTTGGATTATCAAGGCTTCCAAATCTTAAAGAATTCATTGATGCAATTGGTCTAGCTCCCATTGTAAAAACATCTCTCATAATACCACCTACTCCAGTAGCAGCTCCTTCATATGGTTCGACAGCTGAAGGATGATTGTGTGATTCTATTTTAAATGATGTTGCAAGTCCATCGCCTAAATCAACTAAACCAGCATTCTCCTCACCGGCATCAACTAACAGTTTTCCACCTGAGCGAGGCAATGTTTTTAACATTTTTATTGAGCTTTTATATGAACAATGCTCACTCCACATTACAGAAAAAATTCCTAATTCAACAAAATTAGGTTCTCTATTTAAAATATTAATTATTTTTTGAAATTCATCATCACTTAAACCATGTTCTTTTACGATTTCTTTATTTACTGTTGGATATTTAATTTTATCTTTTATCATAATCTACTTTCTCTGTTTAAGTTTTCCTGTAAAATGTCTAAGAAATTTAGATTGTTTAATAATTTCAAGCCCTTTTAATTCATGTCGTTTATTAAATACTGACATAATCACTTCTGCAACATAATCTATATGACTTTGCGTATATGTCCTTCTTGGTATAGCTAGACGAACAAGTTCAAAGTCTGAAAAGATTTTTTTACCTTTACTATCAATTCCTCCAAACATAAAACTACCTATCTCAGAGGTGCGCACACCTCCTTCAATATATAATGCGCAAGCCAATGACTGTCCGGGATAGACTGATTTGTCCAAATGTGGAGCAAATAATGAAGCATCTATATAAACAGCATGACCACCAGTTGGTTGAAGAATTGGAATATCCTTCTTAATTAATTTTTTCCCTAAATATGATATAGACTGAATTCGGTATTTAAGATAATCGAAATCCATAGCTTCTTGAATGCCAATTGCAATTGCTTCCAAATCTCTACCTGCTAAACCTCCGTATGTTGTAAATCCTTCTGTTAAAATTAATAAGTTTTTATTTTTTTCAGCAACTTCATCATTATTTGTACATAAAAAACCACCGATATTTACAATTCCATCTTTCTTTGCACTCATAGTACATCCATCAGCATAGGAAAACATTTCCTTAACAATGTCAGATATTGGTACTTTACTATACCCACCTTCTCTTTTTTTAATAAAATATGCATTTTCTGCAAAGCGACATGCATCAATATAGAATGGTATCTTGTACTTTTTTGCTAATTGATGAATCGCTTTAATATTTTTCATGGAAACGGGTTGACCTCCACCCGAATTGTTTGTTATAGTGACCATTATAAGAGGAACTTTAGATAGATCAGTGTTTTTTAAAAATGAAGATAACTTTTCTATACACATGTTTCCTTTAAATGGATTGATATGCTGAGTATCTTTGAAACTCTCAGGGATAAGATCTAAAGGTGTAGCTTCTTGGGATAATATATTTGCTCTAGTTGTATCAAAATGCATATTACTTGGTACTATATCACCTTTATTACACATAGTTGAAAATAATATTCGTTCTGCCGCTCTACCTTGATGAGTGGGTAATATATATTTAAAACCAAAAACTTCTTGAATTGTATCTTTAAAATATAAATAGCTATTACTTCCAGCATATGATTCATCACCTTTCATTATACCTGCCCATTGATCACTACTCATAGCGCCTGTTCCTGAATCTGTTAGTAAATCAATAATTACATCTTTTGACCTAACTTGAAAAAGATTGTAATGAGATTTTTTCAAGATTTCTATTCTTTCTTCTTTCGAATTCATATAAATTGGATCAACAGATTTAATCTTAAAAGGTTCTATGATAGTTTTCACTTATCTCCTTTGCTATATATCATTTGATAATAATTAGATTCTTCATTGATTAATTTTATTTTCAAAATATCTTCAGGCATAATAGGCCCATTCACAGAGAACCATTGTCTTAGACCCTTAGTAAAATATCCATTTGATGTAATATGAGTTTTAATATTTCCAACATTAGTAGACAACAAAAAATCTCTACTTTTTTTTGGGAAAAAAAATCTATACTCTTGGGGAACATAGATTCTATTATACATATTCATTGTATGGACATCATGACTAATTGGAAAAGTGATTTCATCAACATCCTCAGGATGGATATCCCAAATCTCTATTTGTTCATCATTTATTGATTTAGTAAAAATAGATATATCTATATCTTGACCATTTTCAACATCTATTTGTTCTGCAACTAGATCAGGCAATTTTGCATAATAATGATTTTTTATTTTAAATATATTTACTCTAATTTTTTTCATACTATTATATTAAAAAAGTGTTAATTCATTAGGTTTACCATCTAATAAACTAACACTTTCATCTGGATTATTTTCATTTACATCACTTTTTTCAAAATTAAAACCACTCATTCTTAATTTATTATCTAGGATTTTTCCAATTGCCTTATAACCTTTAATATCGATAAAATCATCTACTAAAACTTTTTTATTTTTTTTATCTCCATTTTTTAAACGGTAATTATAATGTATGTATAGAGAACGGTAATTTGAAATAAGTAAACATTTTGAACCTCTATTTTCAGATATAAGATTAAAACGTTTACTTATCAAACATGTTGCAATAGTAAATCGTTTTATATAAAAAGCTTTATTTTTACCATCCTTGTATATTAAAGAGTAAATTTTATCAATAATAAATTTTTCAATAATTATAATATCATTCATTTTATATCTATTTGACATATCAAAATTTGTCATCTCATATGATCCGTCATTATAAAAAACTATAATTTTATCATCAGAATTAAAACTACCTAAATAAATACCACGATTTTCAGTATTTAAACGACCGATGTTTTCGTCAACCCAAAGTTTCCTACCCCCTAGGGTTGATTCACCAATTGATTTTCTCACAACCTTTCTAATTTGATATTTACTTAAAATATTACCTTTTGATTGTCTACTTTTAATTGATAAATTTGAAAAATCATATTCAAATAACTTATTTTTAGCAGACGATTTTGAATGAAGTGATATATTTACAACTTCAGATTCACTATTAGGATTAGGAGTAAAATACAAAATTTTGCTATTATCATTTGACTGAGTTGCATCATACAATCTATCTTTTATTAATGAAGTAACTGAGAACCTTTTAACATATGAAATTTTATTCAAGCCATCTTTATAGATAATATTGTATATCATATGATTATCATTTTTTTTCCATACATTGGCATATATAATATTTTTACCTATATATTTTTTATCATCAACTTGTGTTACTATATACTTACCATCTTCCATAAATACTATAATATCATCTATAGAAGAACATTTACAAACAAATTCATCACTTTTCAACTTAGTCCCAATAAAGCCCTCTTTTTTATTTATATATAATTTTTTATTTGCAATAACTACGCTCTTTGCTGAAATAGAATCAAATTCCTGAATTGTCGTTTTACGTTCATGTGTATCGCCATATTTTTTAATTAAATGTTCAAAATACCTTATTGAATAATGAATAATATGTTTAATATCATTAGCAATTTCTTTAATCTCTAGTTCTATAGATTGGATTGATTTGGCATGTCTAAGATGATCATACCTACTAATTCTTTTAATCTTTATCTCTGTCAAACTAATGATATCATCTTCAGTAATACCTCTATTTAAATCATTTTCAAAAGGTTTAAGTTTTTCGGATATTGTATCAATAATTAAAGACCAAGTTTCACATTCTTCTATATCTCTATAAATTTTATTTTCAATAAATATTTTTTCTAAATTTGATTTATGTAATTTTTCATTTAATAAATCAAGGTTATAATTCAACTCTAATTTTAACAAATCAACTGTGTTATGTGTTGATTTTTTCAATAAATCGTCGACAGAAACAAATTCAGGTTTATTATTATTTATAACACAACAATTTGGTGATACAGAAATCTCACAATTAGTAAAAGAATATAAAGCATCGATTGCAACATTAGGGGAGACTCCTTTAATCAAACGGATAATAATATCTATATTTTCAGCAGTATTATCTTCAACATTTTTAATTTTTATTTTACCAGAATTATTAGCCTTAACAATACTATCAATAAGAGATGATGTTGTGACACCATACGGCAAGCTTGTCACCTGGAGTGTTTCTTTGTCAATTACATCAATGTTTGATCTAATTCTTACTTTTCCACCTTTTTTTCCTTTATTATAATTTTTCACATCTATTATTCCAGCAGTTTGAAAATCAGGGAAAATTTTAAATGAATTATTTTTTAAAATAGCAATTGATGCTTTAACTAACTCAATAAAATTATGAGGAAGAATTTTTGTAGATAAGCCAACAGCAATACCATCTGCACCTTGAGCTAACAGCATAGGAAATTTAATAGGTAAGGTTATAGGTTCATTCTTTCTACCATCATATGAGAGTTGTGTGGATGTTATATTTGAATTAAAAGAAACTTCTAAAGCAAATTGGGATAATCGTGCTTCAATATACCTAGAAGCAGCTGCTTTATCTCCAGTCCTTACATCACCCCAATTTCCTTGGGTATCAATTAACAAGTCTTTTTGACCAAGATTCACTAATGCATCTCCAATTGCTTGATCTCCATGAGGATGATACTGCATAGTGTTTCCTATAATATTAGCTACTTTATGATACCTGGAATCGTGCATTTCTTTCATAGCATACAGTATTCTTCTTTGGACAGGTTTTAAACCATCTTCACCTTTTGGAATAGCTCTTTCAAGAATAACATAGGAAGCATATTCTAAGAACCAATCTTCATACATCCCTGATAAATTTCTATTTTGAGAAAAATCATTTTTCATATTATTATTATTTTCTTTCATTATCAAAAATTATCTGATCTTAAATTATCAATAATAAATTGTTGACGTTCCTGAGTGTTTTTTCCCATATAGTAAGATAAAACATCAATAATAGAAGTATTGCCTTTATAAATAACAGGTTCAAGTTTTATATTTGAATCAATAAAATTTTTAAATTCATCAGGTGATATTTCTCCCAAACCCTTAAATCTTGTTATTTCACAATTATTATTTAAATTATTAATTGCATGTTTTTTTTCACTCTCATCATAAGCATAAATTGTATTTCGCTTATCTCTTACTCTGAAAAGTGGTGTTTGCAAAATATACACATGACCATTCCGTACTAATTTTGGATAAAATTGAAGGAAAAAAGTCAGAATCAATAATCTTATATGCATACCATCGACATCAGCATCTGTAGCAATTATGATTTGATTATATCTCAAAGAATCAATTCCATCTTCAATATTTAATGCATGTTGCAATAAATTAAATTCCTCATTTTCATAAACAATTTTCTTTGTCAAACCATACGAATTCAATGGTTTTCCTCTTAAACTAAAAACAGCTTGAGTTTTCACATTTCTTGATTTTGTGATTGAACCACTCGCAGAGTCACCTTCAGTAATAAATATAGATGTATTTAAACGAATTTCCTCATCAACTTTAACGTCATTAAAATGAATTTTACAATCTCGTAATTTCTTATTATGTAAATTTGCTGTTTTAGCTCTTTGATTTGCAATTTTTTTAATCCCAGCTAAATCTTTACGTTCTTTCTCTGATTGAAGAATTCTTTTCAATAAAAGATTAGCAATATCTATATTTTTATGAAGGAAATTATCTAATTTATTTTTCACAAAATCATTAATAAAAATTCTAACAGTTAATCCATCTTCATCAATATCAGTTGATCCGAGTTTAGTTTTAGTTTGTGATTCAAAAACAGGATTTTGAATTCTTATACTTATTGTAGCAATAACTGACGCTCTTATGTCTGATGCATCAAAATCTTTCTTGTAAAAATCACGTAATGTTTTAACAATAGCTTCTCTAAAAGCTGATAAATGAGTGCCTCCATGTGTTGTATTTTGTCCATTTACAAATGAGTAGTATTCTTCTCCATATTGATAGCCATGTGTCATAGCAATTTCAATATCTTCTCCTTTTAAATGAATAATTGGGTATGCAACATTTTGATTTTGAGTATTTTTTTCTAATAAATCTTTCAACCCGTTTTCAGATATATATTTTTTATTATTATAATTAATTATCAAACCAGAATTAAGATATACGTAATTCAGAATTTGATTTTCAATGTACTCTTCTATAAAACGATATTTTTTAAAAATATCAATATCAGGTGTAAACTCTACTTTAGTACCATTTCTAGATGAAGTTTTATTAAAACTTTTCTCATCAATTTTATCTCCTTTAGAAAAGGAAATTTGAATACTTTTATTATCCCTGATAGATTGTATAATAAAATTTTCTGACAGTGCATTTACAACTTTAGTACCTACTCCATTTAGACCTACAGATTTCTGAAAAGCTTTACTATCATATTTTCCCCCAGTATTTATCTTTGAAACACAGTCCTCAACTTTACTTAAGGGAATTCCTCTTCCATAATCTCTTACAAATACAGTACTATTACTAACTTTAACATCTATACATTTACCGTAACCCATTATATATTCATCAATAGAGTTATCTATGATTTCTTTTAATAAAATATATATACCATCATCAATTGATGAACCATCCCCTAGCTTTCCAATGTACATACCTGGTCGCATGCGAATATGTTCTTTCCAATCTAATGATTTGATTGAATCAGCACTATACACATCTTTTTTAATTATTTTTGTCATGTTTTCAAATATTAATTATTTAAATAGTAAGGCACATAACCTTGACTTAAGAGTAAATCAATAAATTTCGCAGGTTTCATTACATTGCTGAGTATACATTTCTCTTCGTATAACTGTAATAAATGCAAGTATATAATAAAGTGTTGAATATGATATTCAT